>Ga0207718_100119_pt1 | contig 96611 bp, 87 predicted proteins | sample A23M2SouthBayCA_FD_187749 | JGI IMG/M metagenome (GOLD analysis project Ga0207718, IMG submission 187749) | Aerobic enrichment media microbial communities from Eden Landing Ponds, California, USA - A23 M2 (SPAdes) | ecosystem: Environmental > Aquatic > Marine > Unclassified | place: Emeryville...
CTCGCCAGCGAGTTGGTTGTATCCCAGTTGTCGACCGAGGTCGAATCGGTCGACACCGTTCCGCTCTGCGAGGGCGTATAGGTCGGGGACGAGGTCGCTCGATTCGAGGGCGAGAACGTCCGGATCGATTGTATCGAGGCGTTCGATAACTGTTTCGAGAATCGCTGTTGGTCCGGTGACCGTCTCACCGTCGACGGAGAGATGGGTGAGTTCGTTCGCTCCGAGTTGTTCGGTTGGTGTCTCCAAGTGGACCGTTCGCAGCTCCCGCTCTGGAAGCGGTACGCGGTCGGTCTCCAGACAGAAGCGGAATTCACGCGTGAAGTCGACGTTGTACAGCCGATAGGTGCCCGGTGACTCCCACCTTGCGACCGTGCTCGCTACATCGGATACTCGTTCGATGCTGTCGATATCGAGTCGGAGCACGGGTTCGGCATCGTGTCGGAACCCAGTTCGCCACCGCTCGATAGCTGTTGTGTCGATGGCTGGAAACCCGCTGAGATGTCTTTGTGCCCGGCCGAGTAGCCCCTCGCGGTCCGCAGAGACGTAGATGGTCGGCGTGTAATCGCTAATACGGTCCACAGTCGCTCCGTCGTCGGTCAGCGACCACGCGAGAACATCCCCATCGAGGTAGTCGAATTTGTACGGCACGGCTATTCAGTTGCTTCCGGTTCTGTTTCCGATTCCAGTTCGCCGACCCGAGCTTCGAGTTGGTGGATGCGTCGCTCCTGTTCAAGCGCAATCGAGATGAGAATCGGAAACATTGGCTCATCACAGTTCAGGTATCCACCAGCGTCGGCGTGGCTTCGTGCGTGTTCGAACAGTCGATCGAATGCGGGCTGGTCACGCTGTCTGAGTGCCCGCTGGAACGGCTGCCAACGGTCGCGTATCGCACGGACTGTGTCGCGGTACGTCGGGTTAGTTCGCCCCATGTGCCACCTCCACGATCGCTCCATTGGTCTCCGCCCGCGTCGTGAGAACGTGCTTCCAGAACGCAAGCGTCGTCTGGACATAGCCGTCGCCAGTCGAATACACGAGCGTCTCGAAGCCGTCGCCGACAAAGCGAGGGCCGAACTGCGTACTCTCACAGCGAATGACGTCCTCGACGTGTTCTGCGACCGAGGCACTCAGGTCGTCTCGCTGTCGGCACGTCAGGATGACCGGTATCCCGTGGGATTGACACAGCGTACTGAGTCGTTCGACAGCCGTCCGAAGCATTGTCTCGGGATCGGGGCCACGGATATCGTCGCTCCGGTACATTGCATCGACGTCTGGTGCGACGACGATGCTCGTATCCTTGTCGACAAAATCGGTGACGCGATTGACGAGCGCGGCGTGTTGGTAGGCGGTGAAGCCGCGAGCGACATTGATACGTTCGAGGAGGCGGTTACTCGGCGCGATTCGAGCGAGCGTATCCGCCTGGGCGTGGCCGGCTGCATCAACCCAGTATGCGTCACCCTCGTTGAGTAGCAGGTGGTCAAGGACGAGCGACTGGAGCGGTCCAGTCGTCGCCTCTCCAGTTTCCAGCAGGTAACACTGGTCACCAAGAGTCGGAAGCGACGGTGTCGCTTGGCTTTCGGCGTATTGCATACGCCAGTATTCGTCGATGTCTGAGATAAGCCGTGGCGGGGTATTTCCGGAATTTCCGATACGATTGAGTTCACTTGGTGATGTAGTTGAGCAATTGCTTCGCTACATCTTCTGTGCGCTCGTCGACGAGAGTGGTCAAATACTGTTCGACATCTGCAGCACTATTGAGGGTCGCAAGGGACCACGGGAGGACGTAACTCCGTTTCCCGAGTGGCTCGCCATCGTAATCATCATCTCGGAGCGTGAGTGACTCCTCGTGATAGGTCTTCGTGGAAATCAGGACCGTAATGAGTTGGGTTCCATGGTTTGGGAGCCGAGGTGTCCCGAGAACGAGCAGCGGTCGACCTTTGTCTGAGAGTGGATCGGTCCCCCAGACGATATCGCCCCGTTCCAAATCATCGAACGCGGTCACTGTACCTCTTCCATTTCGTCGGTCTGTAGTTCTTCGAGATGCTCTTCGCCGTACTGCTCATCTGCAGCCTCGTGCTGCTGATGCAGCCGATAGGCAGATTGGAGCCGTTCCTCATCGTCAGTAATCGCCCAGTATGGGCGCTTGTGCCGCACGAGACCTCGGCCCTTCAATCGCGAGAGAGTTGCACTAACGGCGTCCGTATCCAGCCCGAGTCGCTCGGCGACCGTCGCTGCCTTCCACGCACGGTCGTCGTGCTCGTCAAGAAACAGCAGGATTCGTTCAGTGTCGTTCCGCTCGTCGAATTCGTCGCCGTCAGCGTCCTCGAATTCGTCGATATCGATAGTGCCGCTCGACATAGACTAGTGTTGGGGATGTTGGAACATAGCTGTTTGGGATGTTTGCTTGCTAGATTCGTGGGTATATTCCTGAAGGCAGGTGTGCTCTTTGTCCCCGCGCCATGTAGTACAAAAATGCTCAATTCGAAGGTGTCCCCACCGTTTGTTTCAGTAAATCGTAGCAGGCCAACCCCCAAGGCACTCGGCCTGCTCCGGCTGTAGAAAGCACTGCCTAATAGGGCTCCAACAGGGCAAATACCCGATTTTTCGTGTGACTCAGATCATGAACGGACGAGCGGTACTATTCACTCGCCGGACGGTACGTCCGCCCTCGATTTTCACCTTCAGAAACAACGAGATTGTAGTGGCACATCTTCGAGAGGTGGTTCCGCATCGTCCGCTTCGTTTTCGGGTCGTTGATACGGTCACAGTAGCGCTCGTACAGCGTTCCCGGTTTCATCTCCCCGTGTTCGACGAGGATTTCATAGAGCGTTCGCTGGTGTGGGGTGAGGGTCTCAACGTTCTTTTGTCGAACCTCATCGCGAGCTTCCGGAATCGCCTCGTCGATGACTGCAGACGAGATTCGTTCGACGCCGTTCCGTTCGGCCTCTCGTGCAGCGTTCCGAAGAATTCCGATAGCGACACGGGCGTCCCCGGCAGCGGCGTTGGCGATGCGTTCGAGCTGTGGGCGGTCGATGGCATCTGGTTCAAGCCCTCGCTCGGCACGGGCATCGAGAATCCCCACAAGCTCTTCGATGCCGTACCGCTCGAAGCGGATTCGCGTACTGCTGGTGAGGCGGCTCGATAGGCGGTCGTCAAGGCGGGCGAACAGCTCCTCTTCGCGGTTCGCAATCAGTATCATCGAGATATTCGACATCGTGTAGAGATCATACAGGACATCCATGTTCTCCAGTTGGTCGACCTCGTCGAGAATCACGAGATACGATGGGCCATCGTAGTTCCGAAGCCGTTCGAGGAGTTCGTCTTTCGGCGTCGACTGCCGGTGGACATCCAGCGTCTGGCCGATGCCTTCGAGGATTCGGTAAATCGCTCGAAATCGGGTGTAGTTCTGCCAGCAGTTCACGTACTGGTAGTTCACGTCGATGACTTCGCGACGAAGCCGCTCGACGGTAAACTGGGCGAGACACGTCTTTCCGGTTCCGGAGGGACCGAACAGGAACGCTGTTTCGGCGGGTTCGTCGCGGGTAATCGGTTCGAGGGCGTTCGAGAGTTGGTTCGCTTCGGAATCGCGGTGGACGACTTCTTGCGGCACGAAATCGGCCTGTAGTACCCGCGCATCCCGAATCATTGCGCACCCTGTTTTGACGCGAGCGTATTAAGCGGAAGTGGGTGATTTCCGATTCTTCCGCTTCGGGTCGAGTATTGGAATCGGAAGAATCGGAACGCTTGCGCACAGGGATATGAGTGCTCTTCTGGATGGTCTGGATAGAAAATGGGATCACAACTCACGCCGATTGCGTTCGATATCGAAACGACGGGCTTCGAGACGGATGCGTTGGTCACCGTCGTCGGGTTTTCGCTGCCGATTGGCTGCCGGGTGCTGTTGAATACGGGTGGTCGCTCCGTCGATGAAGCAGCGATGGAGCATCGACTCGAAGAGACGTTCGAGACTACGCTCAAGCTGAGCAGCCATCAGAGCGAGGCGGAACTGCTTGAGGCGGTCACGTCGTTCGCTGCGGAGTCGTTGACTCCGAGAGAGTACCTTCTTGTCGCCTATAATGGCGAGCGATATCGGAACGGGTTCGACCTGCCGTTTCTTCGGACGCGCTATGCGCTACAGGACGTTCCGTGGCCGTTCGTCGATTTGCCGTACGCGGACGTAATGCCGATTTTCCAACATCGATTCAATACACAGCTCGGTGATGGAGCGGCGGCCGATCTTGAAACAGTGTATGAGACACTCGTCGGCCGTGGGTTGACGGTAGTTGATCCGTTCGAAACGAGTCAGGAAGCCGTAACAGCCTTCGAAGCCGGCGACTTCGAGCGGCTTATTCAGCACAACGCTGCCGATATTCTACGGACGCGGGCTTTGGCTTCCCTTGCAGAGCGGTACTGCGGCAAATCGGACTTCAATCTCAAATCGCTGACTCCGACGGCGTGCGACTGAATGTTATTCCCTCTGTTGAAACTCTCAGCGAGTGATGGAAACGGTGTGCTGAATATAGAGGTGGAATTGAGCGTGGGACCAACTGAGATGTGGATTGATTGTCCGGTCTGTCAGAGCGTTAGAGCGCCGTGGTAACGCAGACAGTAGAGTGAAGTGTTCTGTTTCGGTATCTCTCCCAAGACACCACTGATGGAAATTCCCGACCAACTTCGCTGTTTGTTCTCTGCGACTGTCGAAGAGCGAGACGAATCATATGTGCTCGAAGTACCAGAACAAGAAGTTCGGCTTGCGAATCTTCAGCGCGGTGAAACGTACCGCGTAGCGATTTCACCGTCACCGTCGAACGAACAAGAAGAGAGCAAAGATACAGAGACAGCAGCTCAAGAAGGCTCTCAGAGTCCCCAGAAACCACCTGTCGCGGAAGGCGAAACTCGACGGGTAGAGATCGCCAATATTGGCGACCAAGGTGACGGTATCACTCGGGTCGAGCGTGGCTTCGTCGTCATTGTTCCCGACACTGAACAGGGCGAGCGTGTCGACATCGAGATTACTGATGTTCGCGAGAACGTTGCCTTCGCAGAAGTTGTTGAACGCGTGAGTTACTACGACTGATAGCTCCGCTGCGTATCAAGTGGCTCTGTTGAAATTCGCCATAACTGACTTGCACCCTGCATACAGCACGGCTGCTGAAACAAATCACTGTCTGTGGATTTTACCAACGTAATCTTTCGTGATTCGGTCGTGGCTGCGCGCGCAGCGTAGCGAGCACGGAGCGGAGGGTGGGGCGGTGGTTGGCGGGTGGTGGAAAATAGACAACAAAAAGAGAACGTACGGCCCGAAGCCCGGATTACTACCGCTCCCGGAGGAATTGCCGGCCGGACCCCGTCAGCGTATCGAGTATCGACCGTTCGTGACTCTCGGGCGCTGCTCCAGACGCGAAGATGATCTTGTAATCGTCCTGTTTCAACGAAACCACGTACTCTTGCAGTCGAGTCCGGGCCTCAGTCGCTCGGAGTACACCATCGTCGACGAGCCGGCCCAGCGTCCGTTTGGTGGCCGTGTATCGAGTACAGAAGTTCTCGTCGACCATCGCCCCGGCGCCGGCGCCGTGAACGCTGACGAGGGCACCGTTGCCGAACGCCTCGCTGTCGTACACAACCTCACAGCAGTCTTCAAGTCCGAACCATAGCGCCCGGTACGGTGTGGTGTCGAATGTTTCGCTGACGACGATGACTGCTCCGAACCGTTCGAAGTTCAGCCGGTCGATGCCTTGCTGTAGCGAGAGGCTCTCTTCGATGGGGGTTTCATCGACGATGCCCGGTTCGTAGCCATTCGTTCCAGTTCCGTACGGCGATTCGCTCGTAATTCGGTCGGTGAGCCGTAGATTACGACCGAGGTACGAGGAGATGTGGAGGTTGTACGTGCCGTTCGACTGTTCGTACGCAACGACTGCGTTTCGTTCGTCCAACATCGGGTGTCACGCGACGCCTCTCGGCCTCGCACCCGTCAGGGGCCGATAAAAACGACTACTGCATCACGTCGATGTCGCTTCCACCTCCCGATACCGCTCTCGAACCGTCACTTTAGACACGCCCGCTGCGTCCGCAATCTCGGCTTGGGTAAGCAACTCCCCCGTTTCCTGTCCGGCGACATACAGCGCCCCTGCTGCAGCGCCTGCGGGGTTGCAGCTCTTTGCAACTGTATCTCCCAGTGCGTCCTCAAGGAGCGTCCGTGCTCGACGCTCCGTCTCGTTTCCCACCCCTGTTTCCGAGGCGATTTGCGGAAGGTACTGCTCCGGCCCGGCCGGTGGAACCGGCAACTCAAGCTCTCGATTCAGTACTTTGTATCCCATCCGGACCTTCCCCTCGCCGAGTTTTGAGACCGTGGCGATCTCCTCGAACGTTCGGGGATACTCGTTGAGGCGACAGGCCGCGTACAGACACCCCGACGCGATTGCTTCGATTGATCGACCGCGAAGCACATCTTCGCTCTGGGCGGTTCGAAACAGTTGGCACGCTTGGTTTCGAAGGCTCTCGGTGAAGCCGAGTGCGGCCGTCATTCGCCGGATTTCGACGAATCCAGAGAGAAGGTTCCGGTCGGCCTTTGAGCCGATTTTCGCTCGTGTATGCTCCCGACGCAGCCGACCGAGTTGCCGCCGCTTCTTCCCGCCGATCGTTCGGCCCTCTGAATCTTTCTTCCAGCCGATTTCGCTGCCGATGCCACGGTCGTGCCGGGCAACCGTATTCGGTGCTCCAGTTCGTCGTTGCGCCGTTTCCTCTCCTTCGAACTCCCGCCACTCTGGGCCGTGGTCGATTTGCTCGTCGGCAAGGATGAGTCCACAGTCCTCGCATACCGTTTCGTGAGCGTTGGTGGTGACGCGACCATCGCATTCGGGACAACTGCTCTGTTCGTCTTCCTGTACGTCCTCGTCGAACGTCTGCTCGTAGATGTTTCTCGAAGCCATCTCAGATCACGAGGGACCTCTTCAAGCGCCCCTCGCCCGTCAGGGGCCAACAAAACACGACTGCGGTGCTGTTACGGATTTCTAACAGGTGAGGTACGTAACACCAACCGGCCCTTCGCTGCGTCTACTGATCAACTCGGGTCGTAGGGATTCGTCGCTGTATCGAGTCGATAGATATCATCGACGGCATCGAAGTCATCGTCGAACGCATAGAGGTAGCCAAGCCCCTCGGTTTGCATATACGCAATAATACAGGCGTCAACGAACGAGAGGGGTTCGTGCTGCCTGAACAGGGATTTCCCTGTCGCGAAGGCATCTGTACTGAGTGACTCGATATGGAACCGTGCGTTTTCCTCGATTCGATTAAGGAGATCGACAGCAGCCTCGTGACCGGCATGGGTTGTGAGTCCATTCAGCGTTTCCGCGAGGACGTACTCAAGAACGACTGCTTCTGGAAGCGATCCAGTGTCGACACCACGAATGACCGGCAGTGCGGTATCATGGGAACTATCGCGTCGATACGCTGCCGCAAAGAGGACTGTCGTATCGATGAGTGCGCGCGGCATCTATTCGGTTTCGACGCCCCAAGCGTCATGCTCGTCCACTACATTAGTTGTTGCTTCGCCATCGTAGCCATCGAACTCGGCGAACGTTCCCGCCCGTTGTTGGACGACTTCGACACGGACACTGCCATCGGCCTCGAGATGCCAACGAAGCTGGTCACCATCATCAATATCGAGTTCACGTCGAATCCGGGCAGGGATGTTCGCCTGATTCCCCGATACCTTACTTTCGGCGTCGATTCGGTCGCTACTCATAGCCACCAGTATGTCCTCAGTCGCCAAAAGCCTAGTGTGGTATCACACTATATTGGAATACTGGCTCAGTCAGCTGCCTCAGCGAAGCGTTCTCGCAGCTCTGCTTCGCGCTCCTCGAACGTTTCGGCTTTCTCACGGACGCTGTCGCTCACCTGCTCGATTTGGGCGAGTGCAACCTGACTCTCCAGACCAGTCTGGCCGTCGCCGTTCGTCTCCGCTTCGGCCTGTTGTTCGTACTCGCGTTCGACGCGTTCGAGTGTACCGTCAGGATTGAACAGGATGTCGTTGGCCATCCGGACGTAGCTGTCGAGTGAATCACCCTCTTTCCCGCGGAAGAAGTGCGTCAGCGCGTACGTTGCGCCCGAATGCAGTGTCCACATGTCGATTTCGAACGGATCAGCGGCGTTCGCTCGGGCATCACTCGCTGCCTGTTGAGCGAGGTATTCGGGGAAGCCAAGGAGTTCGTAGAAGCCTTCGAGGTCGAATGGCACGTCAGGGAGGGTGAGGGTGATGTCTTGAGCGTCGGTGATGAACCCCAACAGGTCGTCGGCAACGAGTTCGAGTTGTTCCAGCACCGATTCCCACCACGGGCCGAAGCCATCCACGTCGCCGACGTGCTTGACGACTTCTCTGTCGGTTAGTGAACGAATCGAGTTCGCACAGTAGCTATCTCGGGCAAAGCCTTCGACGTACACCGCATTGTTCCCGAAGAAATCGTAGCCCGACGTGACGCCCATCGTAATCGGTTCATTGCGCCCCGGGAGGGTGACCGAAAGGCCATCGAGCATGATGTCCATATGCACCTCTCCGCCGCCACGGTACTGCCTGATCTCTCCGAAGACGAGTTCTGATAGTGGAGTGTCCTCATACGTTTCGGCACGGAGGACGTCTTCGAGCGCACCGTACACGTCGGTCGGATTGATGATGGTGTAACTGTCCGTCGGAACCGAGAACAACGGATCGCTATCAGCGTTATCGTTTGCCTGCTCAATGAGTCGATTCGGCTCGACGACCGCGTTGAACCGTTCTGTCTCGACCCATTCACCCGTGTAGGGGTTTTCGTAGCCGACTGTCGTTTCGGTCGCTTGCGGAAGGTTTCGAATCGCTTCGGCGAAGGTCGTCACGTCCTCGGTGTTTTGTCTCGCCTCGTACCACTCCGGGAGGTTGGTATCTGTTCTCGCGTCGACGCCAGCAAACACGGTGGATGTTTCTGGAGATTTCATTCGATTTCACGAGGGACTTCTTCGAGCGCCCCTCGCCCGTTAGGGGCCAATAAACCAATCCCGAAATCTAGGTAACCCAACAATCATTCGTTGTTTGGGGGCGCAAGATACGATTCGAGTGCGTCGACGACGGTCTGTACGAATGCTTCCCCAACCCGGCCTTGTCGCCGAACGATTGCAGCATGCTTCGGCGATGCCACTACCCAAGGTGACGCGAAGCTCTGTCGTGGCATCCCGCCTTCGACCCAGTCGGCGTCGTCAAGAGCGATTCCTTCGTCATGCGGGGTCGTCGTCAAGGTAACCGTCATGTACTCCTCGTCGCCGAACGGGTGATTGTGGTTGTTCAGGATGAGCCACGGGCGTGGATTTTCCCCCGACTTGAACGGATCTGGTCCCCAAACGACATCGCCCCGTTCGTAGCTCATCCGGTCTCCTCGTCGTCGACGGCGTGTTCCAGCCATTCGTCCATGTCTTCCTCACCGAAACGGTCGTTCGCAGCTCGGGTGCTCTCGTAGAGTCCCGTGTAGGCGGCCACCTCGTCGGCTTCACCGATCGCCCAGTAGTTGCCCTTGTGGCGGACGAGCCCGCGCTCTTCGAGGCGCGAGAGGACGACACTGATGCTGCCTGCTTTCACGTCGGTCGCGTCGCGAATCTCACTCTGGGTGAACGCCTGCTCTGGATTCGCAGCGAGGAACCGCATCACGCGGTCAGCGTTCGTTTCATCCCGGTGCTGAAGGCTGTCCTCCGGAGACGTTTCGAACGTCTCGATGTCGATTGGCATATGTATTTCTATGTCTCTAATGTATTAGACGTATCGACGTATTTTCTAATTGTACAATCGGTTGTCGATGGGCTGTACGTTCGTCTCTGTGCCTCACGGGAGTTCCGGAATTACCTCGTAGCACTCGGGGAGGCCAGTGTCTGTTCTCACGTCGACGCCTGCGAACACGGTAGATGTGTCTAGAGATTTCATTCGGTCTCACGAGGGACTGCTTTGAGCGCCCCTCGCCCGTCAGGGGCCAATAAACCCCGACTGCGGTGCTATTACACTCGGCTGAGGAGAACGCCCACGACTGCAGCCAAGGGAGTACTCAGAGCCGAGACGCGACCCGTCGAAGTTTCCGTGGAGACGTTCATCACCAAGCGGTCTGGCCGCTACCTTGTCGAATCCGGCATGCTCTCAGCCGGTGGGCTCGGGTGGAACCTGTCCTAGATCGTCTCCCCTGCCGAAGTCGGCTCGCTGTCCGTGACCCTATTCGACAAATCACGGGTGTCACCGGTTCAAACCACAGGATTGAGATGTTGGAACCAAGTAGCAACGCCTGCATGCCCCCGCTTTCCCGTCGCGCCCTCCTTTCGACGCTCGCTGCGAGCTCCACGAGCTGTCTCGCCGGATGTAACGCTCTCTCCCGAGACTCTCATTCACCCTCGACACAGTCCCGTAACTTCGGTGGTAACCCGCTCTACATCGCCGACGGCGTTCCGCTTCCGGAGGAATCAGACCCGGTCACCGTCGAGGGTCCCACAGGTGGGCGACTCGCGCTCTTCCCGCCCGAACTCTCGGATACCGCGGCTCCGCTCCGCGCGCTACGGGGTTCCACCCCAGTGGCCATCGTTGGCCGTGACGCACAGGGTGCCCTCATGGACATCTGCGCGGCCGACGGCCGCTCGTACGGCTTCACAAGCGACAGCTCGAGGATGGGAACCCATGTCGCCGCTGCCGTCCCGTACGGCGACAGTCTCGCCACCCATCGATTCGAGGGGCGTGATTTGCCTCGCGACCTCCCTCAGGTCGTCGATGAGATCCTGAACACGCCTCGCTTCGTATGTACCGTCGACACGGATCTACCGAGTCTCCCCGACGAGTTCGACAAGCGAGCGAGAACACTCGGGTCTGCCTTCATCCACGGCCGCACCGACGTCGCCAGCTTCCTTCGCCGCGACACCGTCCGAGTACTCCCTGACGCGGATCCGGTCGCCATCGAGGTTCGTCTCAACGGCACAATCTACGGCGGCGGTAACATGGGTGGTGACGGCCGATACACCGCCGATCAGGTTCGACTCGTGGTGTCGTTCGACAACCCTGTACGCGCGACGGCGCCACAGGACGTCGAGACTGACGAGATTGAGGTTCGGCGTGATGTCGACGGACAAGGAGGCGCTGTCGAGCACCGGTTCACGCCGAGGAGCGACGAAGCACGGCGGCAGTTCACAGCCTGTCAACACTCCTTTGTGACCGCTTCGGAACTTCCTGACCGGTTCTCGTACACGGCCAATGGGCGGTTCAGGTGGCGTGACAACCGATTCATCCGCGAGGACGACCGTTGGAACCACCACACACCTGGCCAAGCGGTGTGGTATCCCGGTCTACGGTGACGACGGCGCGCTGTCTCGCCCTAGAATCGAATGCCGATGAAATAGCGGTTGTAGCGACCAAGAAAGCGGCGCTGCTGAAGTCCCGAGTAAGTCTCTCGAACTGCCGCTTATCGTCTGATTGAGAGTCGGCGTTTTTGATTCTCGCCCCAATCACTTACGCAGTTGGACAAAATACCCTGAATAATGAGCGACCTCCTGATTCACGATGCAATTGTCGTCACGGTGGATCAAGAGAATCGAATCCTGAGGAACGGCTCCATTCGAGTTACGGACGGTACCATTTCATCAGTCGACTCAACGAAGCCTGCAGACCGAAGCGTGACTACAGATAACGTGATTGATGCCAGCGGCAAAGTCGTGATACCTGGTCTCATCGACAGCCATCGCCACACCGATTTTACGCTCGTTCAAGGCTTGTTCAGTGAACTCGGGGGTGAGGAGTTACTCAAAGAAGCCTTCGCGTTGTATCACACCGCAGAACCAACTTTGGGTGACTCCTTCTTCGAGGCCGCGTGGCAACTCGCCTGCCTCCGTCAACTCTCACACGGCGTCACGACTGTAAACGCGATGGATTTTACGCCAGCACTCGGTGCAGAAGCGATTGGGGAAGCCGGACTCCGTGGCGTGATTGGACCGGAACTCGCAGACTTTCTCAACCCTGCATCTGCTGATGAACAACTCGCAGATGCCCGGCGGTTCATCGACACCTATCACGAGACATACGACGGACGCGTCACCGCCAGCATCGCACCAGGCGGTGAAGCCGGCTGTTCGCGGGAACTCTGGGAAGGGGTGGCCGAACTCAGGGCAGAGTATCCTGATTTACGGCTCCATACACATCTGTATGACTCTACTGCGGGCGACACGATGGCGGCGGGAAGCGGGGCCGATGACCCGCTTGAGTTACTTGACCAGTATGGCCTCCTAGATGAGCGAACACTGTTAACCCATCTGTTGCATGCAGACCGGGACGATGCACGGCGAATCGCTGATGCTGGCGCGCACGTGCTTCACTGTCCGACCGTCTACAGCTACTTCCAAGCCGGCAAGCGAACCTGGTTCCCGCTCCCGGCACTCCAAGAGTTCGACGTAAACGTGGCTATCGGGTTGGACGACCCGTTCTGGTTCGATTCATGGGACCTTATTCAGGAGGCCAAACACGCTCGCCTGCTATCGAACTTCGAGTACGGCGCACAGCAATGGTCGTCGTACGAGTTGCTCGAAATGCTCACCATCGATGCCGCCCGTGCTCTTGGCCTCGACGACCAAATCGGGAGTCTCGAACCCGGGAAACGGGCCGATCTCGTCATCATTGATGTCGATACTCCCCGCCATCAGCCCTACAGTAACCTCCCATCAGTACTGATGAACACCGCAACTGCGGGAGACATCGAGACCGTCGTCGTCGATGGTGAGGTTCTCATGGAGGGACGGTCGGTCAAATCGATGGATGTCAAGAGCGTTCAAGCAGCTGCAACACGCGAGCGAGAGCGCCTCCAGAGGAACACTGGTTGGCAAACATCGCTCGCTGGCAGTACGCCGCCAGACGAGTCGATACTACGGCGGGTGTCTGCCCGGCCCCTGTTGCGAGCGATGAAGCAGTATAGTCGCGGCGTTGCCAATCGACACTTCTAGAACTCTGTGCAGCGTCGGAATGCTTGGGCATATGCGTGGATAGTGAGACGGGCACTCACCGGAGGAGGGGAATGGGTGGGATTTGGGACTGAACAGCTCGGAGAGAACACGTCTACATCGTTGGTTCAGGCGCTCATCTTTTCTGACCCTCCTGTGATTGCCCGATAGAATGATACTGAATAGACCGTCAGGAAGCCCCCAACGAGAACACCAGCGAGGGCGACGATAAGGGCTGTACTGACGACAATCGGGAATGAAGGGTCGGGAAGGGCGAACATCGCCGGTGGCTGAGGCGACAAGATGACGGACGCGGCAGTGAAGATGATGCCGGCGAGACCACCAACGATGGCCCCGATGAGCGAGTACCCGAGTGTACTCACCAGATGATGGCGAACCACTGAGATGCTTTGTTTAAATCCACCTACCACATTCCTGCCATCAAGGACGATTGCTTGTCCGTAGAACTGGGCGAAGAAGAGGATGAGGAGATACATGAGAAAGACAATGGCGACGATGAGACTGACTACAGCGAGACCGCCGGTAGTCACTGACTGCGGGTCGCCGTTCTGGAAGAGCAACGCGCCGCCGAAGATGACGCCGACGAACGCAATCATCCCGAGGAGGAAATTGATTGCCATCAGTCCAAAATACGCCACGAGTATCGAGACGTAATTGGATTTTCCCTCCTCGATGAACGTCTGGAACGTCGTTCGTCGATCGATCGCCTCGTCGGCCATGCCGATTAGTCCGCCTTGGAAAAACGGCATTACGACGATGAATACGGACGAAAGCCCAAGCGAGACGATGCCACTGAGAAACGGATTGGTTGACTGCAAGGCTAGCTGTGGCACCTGAAATGCCATCAGTATCACCACTGGGACGAACAGGATCGGATTCTCAAGGAGGGTACTGGGCGTCTGGCGGAGGGAATTCAGGGCGGGGGAACTGTTAGTCATTGGTCTTTGAGGGGGCGATTTCGAAGGTAGTGATCATACCGAGCAAGCCGGTTGATGTATCCTCAATGGAGAGATCTGCCGCTTCGACGAGATTTCGCGGCTCTTGGGTCCAGCGACAGCCCATCTTCGCATAGTGAGCATCGGCGCGCCACTCTTGGAACCGGGCAATCAGCCCCACATCACTTCGGCCATGCTCAATGAGGCGAATCGTCCCTTCGGGCTTGCAAACGCGATTCATCTCTTGGAGTGCAGCGACCGGGTCCGGAAACGTACACGTCGACAGTGCCGAGATTACGGCGTCGAAGCTGTCATCGGCAAATTCGAGGTTCTGAGCGTCCATCTCTTTGAGCGTCCCATCTCTCTCGAGGTCGGTGAGTTGGTCTTCAGCGTTTGCCAGCATATCCGGGCTGATATCGATACCGACGAGTTCGACTGTCTCGGGCAGGTACCGGAAGTTCGTTCCGGTGCCACAGGCGACATCGAGTACCTTTCCGTCCACGTCACCGAATCGATGGCGGCGATATCGACCGACGATGGCCCGATCAAGCCATTCAAACCGACGTACTCCGTCGGCAAAATCGGCATACGAAGCTTTGATGTCCGACACTGACATCGGCCGATTCGTTTCCACGTCACTATCGGGTCGTTGGTCTTCTTGATGTACTCGTCTTCGGGTCGTGTGCTCAGGTGGCGTCATCGGTTCGAACACCTCATTCTACACTTGGAATATCGCACGACCCACTCATAAGAATTATCGAAGTATTGATATAATACCAGGGACGTTTCAAAACAGAATTTGAGCGATTTGATGAGTATTAACGGCTGTCTAAGTCGAATCTTCTGATAAGTGGCGGATGTGGGGTTGTTTTGCTAAATTGCTTTTTTGAATTTATTTTGTCATGAATCGCGTTCGTTCTGGTTTCTACGTCGCACGCGCTCAGTACGTGTCACGGTCGTAGTTTCGTTGAGGAACAGTCGGAGGGTTGAGGTCTCTCGTCGTAACTCAATGCGGTACCTGTCGGGATTTGTGCTGACCCGTTCAGATGTCCATCGTTCGTCGTGGAGGTAGCGGTTGAATTCCCATACCCCCGTCCCCAAAATATCGACTCCGTGCTCCCAGTGGAACGATATCGACTCTGGGTGGTATGCAGCGGCGACGGGCAGCGGAAGGCTCAGGAACCGTAGACAGTCCTGACATTCGCTGATGGTAATATGCGATACCGGGCTCTCATCGGGGAATGGTATGTCTGTGGTGTCCCACACCTCGGTCTCGATGCGGCCCGTGCAATCCGGACAGACACCGCGACGGGATTTGAGGAGATCACCGTTCTGTTCCCAGATTACAGCCTTGATGAGTTCATCGCCGGTACGTTCCCGCACTTGGGCCGGTCGGACGCGGTATGCGTTTGCACCGTGGCCACAGTCCGTACAGTACGCGGTAAAGTACTGGTCTTCGAGCACCGCTCGAACGGTCGTTTCACCACAGAACTGGCAGCCTCCTTCCGTTTCGATGGGACCGAATTCGGGGGGTTGACGGTAGTTTTCGGCGAGGATGAATCGAACCATCTGCTCGCCGGCGTGGGTGAATGCATAGCCGTCGTCGTGTTTTCGAAGGAAGGTGCCCGTGAGTTCGCCGAGGTGGTACGATAGTTTCGAGGTGTTATCAACGGCAACACGCTCGTAGATGTCTGAAAACGACAGAGAGGCGACGCCCGTCTGTTTCTCTTCCTGTTGTGCAAGCGCGACCGTTTTGAGGATATCAATCCGGATTTCGTCGGACAAGAGCCCAAAGACCGCTTCCGCAGTCCGTTCGCTCCCCATATGAGTAAACAGGCCGCTGCGTTATTGAAACTACGGCCACGACTGAGTAACTATTTATCAATTGATGTATTTTGGTGAATAGAATTCTCGTTGTCAGGTACTCTTTTCGGAAGCCAGACTGAACTGCGTACTATGGACCGCGACCGTGCTGAAGGGGTCTTGCTTGGCCTGGCTTGTGGGGATGCACTTGGACGGCCAGTCGAGTTCAAATCGGCCGAACAAATCACGGCGCAATACGGCACCCTCTCCGAGATGGTCGGGAACGGAACGTGGGGGAAGCCGGCTGGGACAGTGACCGATGACACGGACCAAGCGCTCTGTATCGCGCGAAGCCTCGTCGAGTGTGAGACGTTCGATCCCGAGGATATTGCCGACCGATTTCTCGCGTGGTATGACTCGAACCCGTTCGATATCGGGAACATGACTCGCCGCTCGCTTCGAGCGCTCAAACAGGGCAAACCGTGGGACGAAGCAGGTCGAGAGGTCTGGAAGGAAAGTTCAGAGGGTGCTAACGCCGGCAACGGAAGCGTGATGCGGTGTCCGCCGCTGGCACTCGCCTACCCCGACGACCCCGACCGACTCGTCCAGACAAGCCGTGAATCCTCGCTCATTACCCACGCCGACGAACGGTGTACCTACGGCTGTGCCGTGCTGAATCTCACCATCGCTGGCCTGCTTCGAGATGACGACGACCCGCTTGAGGATGCCTTAGAGACCGTTCGTTCCGACGCTCCGGAGGAACTGCTGTCGGCGTTGGAACCAGTCGCTCGTGGCGAGGAGCTTGAGCAATTGTCCACGTCAGGCTACGTTATACACTCGCTTCAGACAGCGCTGCACGACGGACTTCGAGCTGAGAGTGCTGAGAATGCTATCGTCACGGCGGTGAATCGAGGTGGGGATACGGATACGATTGGTGCGATTACTGGTGCTGTTGCCGGCGCTCGGTTCGGTGCGAGTGGGCTTCCTGAGAGTTGGATTGATTCACTCACTTCCGATGAGGAACTTCGTCGATTAGCGACTCACATACGGAGCTGACCTTCACTCGGTGAACGTTTTAGTCACGTCCCCACATTGCGTGAGGCGTGCCTATACGCCGGGGGAAATCAACCGACCGCCTGTACGAGGACTGCCGGGGATTCGACTTGGTCATCGTTCCGGATGCACCGCTTGCAGATGCGTTGAATCGTCGTCTGGACCGACCGCATTTTGGAACGTTTGCAATCACACCGCGACGTCTCGCCACGCGTCGACGCGAAGAAGCCGAGGACCGACTTGCGTTTCTCGAGGTAATCGAGGAGACCGACCTCAGTTGGAAGCAAGCCGCCTACGTCGTGGGGAACATCCTCCAGTGTTGGGAGTATCAAGGCGAACTCGACTCCATCCTGGAGTACGATTCCTACGCTGACGATGCGACTCGAACCGTTGTCGACACGCTCGAAGAGATTGAGATTACGTCTCGACAACTGACCGCGTTCAGTCTTGACGACGACCAATCGGTTGCCGTCGTCGGCCGCGAGCGGCTCACGCCGCTTGAGGCATCCATCTTGCCCGCCGATTACACCGACGTCAGTCAGTTTACCGACGATGCCTTCGACTATCCAACGTTCCGCATCTTCGATTCATCAGCCGCGATCATCGACACGGTGCTTGATTCCATTCCGGCCGACAATGCAGATGAGTTCGCGATCGTCTTGGATCAAGAGAGCGCCTACTCGTCGCTCATCGAATCCGGACTCGAAGCTGCCGATATCCCATACTATGGTGGCCCAGGGTTCATTGACCAACCGACGAATCGGGGTTTTCTCCGCCTCCTTCGAACGGCGTACGCTGGGCGAGATACACGCGTCACGACGGTTCGGCCGATACTGGCGCAGCTCGGGTCGGACATCTCCATCGAACACGATGACAAGCGTGTCGTAGATATCGACCACCCTGCCGCTCGTGAGCTGCTTCGGCTCCGGGATCGGATTACCGATGGCGCTGTCGCCGACGCTATCGAAGCATACGAGGCCGCCACTGGCGCGGACTTAGACTCGCTTCGGGCGGAACTCGAACGATTGGGGGTTCTCTCTGAGCCGGTTTCGGAACGCCTCGTCAATCGGCTTCATTTCTATTTCCAGACCTACGAGGTACCGATCGACAGGGAAAACGAGGGCGTCCTGTTGGCGGATGCGAAAGCGGCTGCACACGTCGGCCGGCCGGTGGTGTTCTACCTCGGCCTTGACGAGGGCTGGACACACCAGTCGCCGAGACGGCCGTGGGTTGACAATGACGCCGAATACGTCCGGAACATCCAGCAGTTCCAACTGTTGCTTCAGAACGGTGTCGAGCAGCACTTCCTTGTCCAAGACGCCTCCGGTGGCCAGCCGATCACGCCCTGTCTGTATTTCGAGGAGTTACTCGAGGCAGAGTTCGAGCGCTTCAGCGATTTCGAATCGAGTTCGCACACGAGTGGTAGTCGAGCGGACGGTGAGGGCTTCGACCGAGAATCGCTGAATGTCGATGCCGAGTCACTGTCGACCATCAGTCAGTCGAGTCTCAACAGCTACGTCAACTCTCCACGGGACTACTTCTTCGACCGTCTTGTCGACGCCCCGGATGCGGACCATTTCACCGAAGGGAATCTTTTCCATGACTTCGCGGAGTTCTACGTATCCCATCCGGAGTTCGTTGGTGAGGCCGAACTCGAATCGGTCGTTGCATTGCTACTCGAAGAGACGACGCCGTACCACCGAGAACCGGATCGGGCCATCAAGCGGACAGAATACCGCGCGGCCCTGGAGACGATCGTCTCGTATTTCGATGAGAACCCACCAGAGGAACCGCCGTTCCTAACGCCTGTCGAACGTCGTGGCGAAAACGACATTGCAGCGCATTTCGACCGGCCGATCGATTCATCAGTCACCGAGCGCTGGTTCGAAAACGACTCGTTGGGCATCAAAGGAAAGATCGACCTCGTCCATGGCCCGACGCGGCTCCTTGACCACAAGAGCGGGTCGAAAAAGTCCGCCTCAGAGGTGGTGAAAAACGCCGCGCTGGAGCAGCCGAGCGATACGCCGAACTTCCAAGCGCTGTTGTACCTCGCACATTATCGGACTGTCAAGCCGGATGAACCGCTGTCGTTCACGTTCTTCCACTTCACGGAAGTGGTCGACGACCTCCTTCGTGGCGATGCTGAACTCGATGACTGCCTGACGACGGTTCGGTATCAACCGACCACGTTCGCATCGTACATTGAGCGCAAGCCCGTGTTCGAAGACCTGCAAAGCGATGCATCGAACAAGTGCGAAAAGACGTTCTCACAAGTCGACTATACCGCCTTTCGAGAGGTTGTGGAGAGCCACGATATCCCGTCGACGCGAGATAGCGACGAGCTGATCGAATCCGAATTCGGGCAGGCACTCACCAACCGAATGCGAAACGAGGTTGGTGACTACAAGTATGTCACCATTGGCTGTAAGCAGGCCCTCAGACAGTTGACCGGCATCCGCTCAGAGACGTTCTTCACCGAAGACCTCGACGCCTTCGAGACGTTCATTGAGGAGCGATTGGCCGAACTGAACGAGCGGCGTGCCGGAACGGAGCGGTTCCCGGTTGAGGGATTGGGGGGAGAGCCGAATGAGCGCCGACTTGACCACCGCGATTTGCTTCTGGAGGGTGAGATCGATGGTTGAACCCAACGAGAAACAGAAGCAGCTCATCCGCAACCACGAGGGGCTCTATCTCGTCGACGCTGGTCCGGGTACGGGGAAGACGTTCACCGTCACTCGCCGATATGCCCGGATTCTCGATGAGAAGCCTGTCGACCCAGAGGACGTCCTCTTGGTGACGTTCACGGACAACGCCGCGGCGGAGATGAAAGATCGGATCGTTGCTCAATCGGAGTACGGGATGCGGGAGTTGGCCGACGCCCCGATTCAGACCTTCCACAGTCGGTGTTACGATATCCTCACCGAACACGGCTTCTCGGCGCCGACACATCTCGGCATTGACGACCGAATCACTGGCTCGACACGGATACTCGAGGACGAGAGCTTGGAAGCGGACCGCTTCGAAGAGTTCGTCGACCGATTCAGCGATTCCCATCCGGAGTATCACGAGCTTTTCCGAGTGGTTGATTCACCCTCGGAGCTCTTGGGGCTCATCAAGCAACTCGCAGCCAAAGGCGTGTTTCCGACCGCCGATGGATGGTATCGAGATGGAGCACGATTCCTTGATGGCGACTTTGAGACGTTCAAACAACAGTTCAACGAGGCGAACGAGCCGCGCAAGGGAGGGAGCAAACAATCCAAACTCCGCTCGAAGCTCAATGAATACGACAAGGACAGTTGCTATCTTCCTGAGGCGCCGCCGAAGTCGGAAATTCGTGGCGATGGCAAGCAGGTTCCGGACTCGCTTGCTGAGCGCGTGTTCGAAGAGGACCGAACGGATCTGCAGACGTTCGTTCACGACCTCTACTACGGCTATCTCGAATTCACACTGGAGCGGAACTACCTGAACTTCGCGTTCATCCAGCTGTTCGCATTTGTCTTGCTCTGTGAGGAGCCCGCCCTACGCGAAGACATCGAATACGAGTACGCGATGGTCGACGAGTTCCAAGACTCCAGTGAGATTCAATTCAAACTGGTGTTACTGCTCGCGGGGACGAACAACATCTGTGTCGTCGGTGACTGGAAGCAGAGCATCTACTCGTTCCAATACGCGGCCGTCGAGAACATCCAAGAGTTCCCGAGCCGCCTCGACCGATTCACCGCGGAGCTGAATGCAGATTCTGAACGGGTCGGCTTCGATACCCGGCCCATCACCGATATCGAACTCGAAGAGAACTACCGCTCGACGCAGGCAATCATCGACTTCGCCGAGGACGGATTGGTTGCCCCGGCGACTGGCAGTGAGTCCGTCGATGCCGGGGCGGTACGGGAACAAATCGTTGAGTTGAATTCGAATGCTTCCCACGAGAACTCCCGGCTCGAATCGATTTACCACGAGGACGAACATGAGGCCGTCCTCACGAAGATTCAGGAGATCGTCGGCAACGACACCTATCAAATCGAAGCGGATGGCGAGCTACGACTGCCGACACACGGTGACATCACCGTCCTGACGCGAACACGCGATTTCGGTCGGGAACTGCTGACGGTGGCCGAACAACACGACCTGCCGATGGCCTACGAAGGTGGTATCGAACTCTTCCGGACCGATCCGGCGAAGCTCCTGTTGGCGTGGCTTCGCATCTTGGAGTTCGATGCCGACCGTGGCTGGGCCCCCGTCCTCGAACAAGCGGGCTACACGCTCGATGAGATCGACCACATTCTCGACAGCGAGTCCTATCCCGAGGCGATGCAGCAGTTCACGACCGATTTGGCGGGCTTGGAGTCGGTCGGCGCCGTCGCACAGCGTGTCTTCGACCGCTACGGCTACGATGGTGAGTACGCGGACGTGCTCATGAGCACGATTCAGTCGGTGCATGAATCGACGACGCTGACTCGTGGCGATTTGATTCGGTTCATCGAACGCGGCATTGAATCGGGAACGACACACGAAATCAGTGCGGGCTCGGGAACCGATTCCGTCACGGTCCAGACGATTCACGCGACCAAGGGACTCGAACATCCCATCGTGATTCTGGCGAATATGAACACCTACCGCTTCCCGCCATCGGGTGGTGACGATGCCGTGATTACCTACGATGAGTCGATCGGCCTTCGTCAGCGAACGGTCTACAGCGAGGTCCACGGTGAGCCGTACGTCTACGACAACTGGCGTGTCGACGTGCTGAAGCGGTGTCTGCCGCGTAATTACGATGAAGAGCGGCGGTTGCTCTACGTGGCGTTGTCCAGAGCGAAGAACCACATCGTCCTCGCTGCCGGCGAACGGCCGAACTCCTTTATTGAGGCGTTAGCTGACGACATCGTTGAAGTTGAGCCCGATATCGACACTGGAATCGGGGCGGCGTCGACCCAGTCTCCACTTGACGTTTCGATTCCCGCCCCCGAAGGCCCGCGTACTGAGTCACCGCACTCGCTGATGGATGACGATGTCTTCGATGATGTTTCGGAGGGACATGGCACCGAGTTCGGGACGGACGTTCACGATTTCGCCGAAGCGTATGCACTCGGTGAAGACGTCGCCCCCTCGAACCCTCATGAGCGACATATCGTCGCGTTCCTCGATTCGTTGGATGGGGACACGCAAGTTGAGGAAGAGGTCTACCTGCCATTGAACGTCGACGGAGAGCAGGTTACGATTTCGGGTGTCGCCGACCTCGTACATCTGACTCCGGAGTCTGCCGAAATTGTAGATTACAAGACTACGGTCGGGCGGCATGCTGAAGCGGAGTATCGCAAGCAGCTGAGCGTCTACTACCACGTGTTGACCCAGGTGTTCCCGGATCGCGAGGTGACAACGAGTATCTTCTATACTGAAGACGGATCTCGAATCAATATTGAACCCTTCTCGGAGCAAGAGATCGTTGCGTTAGTCCGAAGCAAATGAAGTGATCGTCACTCGCTCTGCTTTCTGATGTCCCCGAAAACATATGCGGTGGTGCTCTTGACAGGTTAATCAACACTACGAGTCCAGCGAACGATCCCCGAACTCTACCGTTTCCTCGATTCCACCTCGGCGCGCTTGTTCAAGACGTAAATATATGCGTTCAGGATCGGTCGTTTGCTTGAATGCCGCAAACATCTCGGACCCCAATTCCTCGGCCGTAATTTCGTCATCCCGGAATGACTCGAGATATTTTTTCAAGCTCTTGCTCTCTACGCACACTTGATTCGGAACGTATTGCAGTCTGAAATCGTAAAAATCCGGCCCACCGAAATCGAACGGGCAGAGTGCGGTGAGCTCAGAGGTTTCAAAGGTGTACACCTGATTTGCATCCGACTCCGGTGCCTCGAATACATCCAAAATCGCCCGCCGCTCCGTAGATGACACCTGCTGAGACATGTTCCACATCAACAGGCAAGGCAGTATAAATACTCCTATCCAGAGATGTCACGATGCATCTGGTACATTTTACGTCCCCCCTTTGTCTCGTATTGGTCCGCTTGGTGGAACCCACAGGCCTGCCAGAAGCGAACAGCCGGCGCTTCAGCGGCCACATCGGCAATCATCTCTGGTTTCCCTTGTGATTGAGCAAAGTCGACTGCCGTGGCAACGAGGTAGTGACCGATACCATATTCACGGTATGCTGGGTCAACCGCGACAAGTCGGATTTGGGCCTGCTTCGGCTCTAAGACCCGGGATTCGCACCAGACCATCAACCCACCAAGAATTTTCTCATGCGGTGCAAAATAGTAGAGCCGCCGATCATCACGCGATGCGGCGCGCTCAAGCGTCTCTCGGTGGGTAAACCAATGTAGTTCGGATTTGATTTGTGATGAATTAAAGAATTCATTGAGTTGCACCAGCTTATCTTCATCATCGCCAACCTCTTGAACAAGAAAATCGCTGATCAACATATCGGCCTCCCTTTCCTCAGAAGGATCTGATGATCGGTTTGTCGAGACTCGTTGGCCGGCCGCCGTCATGCTTCGCCACCGCCGTGTTGGCTTTTGCGTGGCCGCATCTGTACCTGTTCGACCACCTCTCGTTCGTCATCTACACAGACTGCTTCACCGACTTTGTCGATTTTCTTTATATATGTCTTCAACTGGCTTCCCATATACTCCTGGCTCAGTTCGTTAAGAGACTGGATATCAGTCCGTGTCGTAATCTTATGACAGAGGATGAAATCCATCTGAGACAGGACATCAGACGCAACAGCGCTCGGCTGTTGAGTTGCCATCGCTAACGAGAGGCCAGGCTGTCGTCCCTCTTTGATCCAACGAATGAGCGTCTCTTTGGCGAGTGATGAGGATCCAGATGGGGCGAAGTTATGAGCTTCGTCGATGAAGAGCCACACTTTCGGCACATCCGAATCCAGTGCCAATTCTTCGCGTCTGCGAGCTTTCGATCGCTCATCGAAGATTTTCTTCGTTAGGACATAGACAACGAGATTTCGCAGACCATATTTTCCAGGGTCAAGAACACTCACATCAAGCACATTGACGCGGGTTGGATCGAGAACATCCCAAATTTCGGTGTAAGAGTCACTGAAGATCCCCCATTCCCGTGCCATTTCCAACCGATTGATTAGCGCATCGATCGTCCGTTCGTTGGCTTTCTCATCGTATTCGATCTCTTCAATCAGGTCTGCCAAATCAAAGAATTCCATATCTTCATTCAGAGATCGAACGGCTCGGTACAGCGCAATTCCCATTGGTTTGTTAATATTGAGATCGAACAGTTCACACCACCCATCGGGCGAGATATCTGAGGGATTCAACTGTAAGCTTTGGATTCTGAGGCCACGTCGCTCCATCTCATCGTAGACATCACGGCCATAGCGCTCGGTTGGGTCGCCCGGAACCAACACTGTGGTATCGAACCCCTTTGGCTGCATTCCCCAGTCCCATAGAAGCTCTTTCTGTCGGTCGTTTTGTTCGTTCATTGTCCAATAGATCCCCATCGGATCGACAACAAGAGGAACCGTCTCGGGCATGTTATCAGCGACCTCTTCGATGATATTGCCGAGCGAGTAGCTTTTCCCGGTTCCTCGTTTTCCGCAGGCGAAGACAGTCCGCGCTTTATCTACAGTCAGAAGCGTGTCTTCGCCACCATCCAGCTCTTGGCCGATGAATAGTTCATGTGTCATTGGTCTTGCTTAGTGGAGTTCAATGAGCGGAACGATACATTCCTGAAATGAAAAGCCACCGTGTGTGCCGGGCTCGTTGCTTCGTAAACTGTTGAATAAGTATGGATATTCGAGTCTGAAATACGAATTACCATCCCATTGGTCTTCCCGACCATACGATTCGGGGAGAATCATTCCCGGATCGGGATTTTGTATACACCGCCGTTCGTAATGCTTCCAGTTGCCATCGATCGCGGTGAAGTCGTCTCCAGCATCCATTCGCCATAGGATTCCATGGTCTGCGGTCGCGAAAATGCGAGACGAAGGGACTTCCTCATGCAACGTCTCTTGGAGGACTCGAAGCTTCCGACGGACCTGTTCAATTTCGGCGTCAACCACAGGGTCTTCTTTAAGCTGGTGGGCCACTCGTTCAGGGCCTGTAAGGGTGATTTGGATATAAAGCCGGTCCTGATACCAGTCTCGACGCCGGAGATACGCAATGATTTCACTGAAATCTTTGATATCTCCGTGAACGTCATTTGGGGAGTAATCGTCATGGAGGTACTCGGTTAACTCGTTCTCGTCTTTCTCCCAATATGTAAACCCGAGTCGTTCAGAGAAACCTTCCCTGAACAGGCGATTAGCAACCGCCTCCCCGTTTGGACCACCATACACGACATTCGGATAGCCGCACTTAGTGATTGTTGGACAATCAACATAGACGGGCGTAGCATCATGACCGGTGGCCGTCCAATCGTGATATGACATTCCATCAACAGTAACTAGCACGACCACATCCACTGCTCCAGCGGCCGAAACAAGGTAGTCGGCGATATCTGACTGCGAGAGTGTCGTCTCCTCAACGTCTTCCCACGTTAACCAACCCTTTCGGATGGCTTCGTTTAGCCGTTCGGAGTAGATTGATCCTTGGTACTCAATTTGAGTAACCGACGGCGGAGAATACGTCGTTAGCGAAGTATCGAGATTGAGGTCGGCGGTCTGATCTCGGATAACAACATCACCTGAGAAGGTGTACTCTGGCGATTCATACAGGGTGCAGAACTGATCAAACCCATCAATAACAGTGATTCCGTGCTTTTGTTCTAAAAGGCGAGCGTCGAGATCAGTAAGTGTCGTGAGGATTGGATGCTCATGCGCTGCATCAGCGACCTCGGACAATGTCTCCACCGAACGTGCGGATGCAGCCATCTTATTTACCTGTGTTCACTTTTAACTAAGACCTCAATATGATTTCCTTCAAATAGTTCTTGAAGCTGGTCGAAGAACTCACCGATATCGGGGTCATTGTCTGTTTGTTCAGCGATTGCAATAAGAACGCTTTCAACGTCCTTGCGCTGCCGGTAGTCCAATTCGTCCATGATATATTGGAGCTCATCCGGTGGCGTCTCAATAGTCTGCCTCCATTGAGTGACTATCTCTTGGAGGTCATCAAGGCGCTCACGGAGTTCAACAACCCGATCAGCTATCTCTACAGATTCGTCTTCAATCTCGAGGATGAGGCTCTTTTCAGTCTCCGGGAAGGTTTCCGACCGATCATCTTGTTCGGGAAGCTGGATATCGTCCTTGATATCCATTGCCTGAACCGCCTCGTCAATCGCTTCGATTTGTTCTTCGGCCTTTGTCAAGTCATCACGGATCTCATCGGGAATCGTATCAGGGTCTTCAGGCACCTGGTTCAGCATCTCAGCATACTGGATGCCCGTACTGATGGAATCAATGGTATCATGGAGATCATCAAGCCCGTCATCGTTTTCGCGCAGTTGTCTGGCGAATTCATGACGTAGATTGTTCCGAGCCCCCTGTGCGTTGTTGGGATTAGGATTCTGCCGAATACTTGGATGACTGTTCGTCGCGTCGTCTAGCGTATTCTCGAGAACGCGCCGGCGGAATTGGAAATCCTCTTCATCGCCCTCAGTAATCTCTTGGAACGAGTCTTTGATTTCAGTGAACTCGTTTCGGTGCATCCCTGCATTACGAAGAATCGTGTCTTCATTACGCTGGAAATCATTTTGAATTTCCTGAAGTTGCTGGTCCAACTCGTCGATCAGTGAATCTACTGGCGTAGAGTCATCGTGGTTATTCTGGTACCGGACCATCTCTTTTCGCGTCTTGGCCATATCGACAGCAAGGTCACACCAATCTGCATAGTCCTTGGCTGTATTTTTGATGTCAGAGAGATCTTCTTTGATATTCTCTTCTGCACGTTCAGCCTGGCTGAGTGCTCCTTGGAGGGTTTCGATCGAACCAATCGACACATCATCGGTGGCGGAATTGATTTCAGCATTCAGTGTCGATTCGCCGTCTTCGGCCCGGTTCTGGACATCTTGGAACCTACTCTCAAGACCCGACTTGATATCGTTGAGGTGCATCCCGAAGGGGATGCTAACACTTTCTGTAGATTTGTTGAGTTCGCGAGGGGGTGTCTTCGAGGCGAACTCTTTCAAGTCATCGCGTTTGCTTTTACAACGTTCCAGATACGTTGCCTGCGTTGCACTCTCTTGGGTGTTGACGGTTGATTCGATACTCTGTAAGTTGGCAAGTATAGTGTCTAGGAGTTCGATATCTTCATCGGTGGCATCACCAAGATCCTCCGAAACGGAGTCTAATTGATCCATCACTCCATCGTACTCGCTCCACGAATCAGCAATGTCATCGAGGTTAGCCGCCCGCGAATAGAGGGACTCGTACTTCTTTTTGACTTCAGTATAATCGATCGCGATATCGCTCAGTTCGACGAGTCCCTCATCGGTATCACGTTCTATGTAGTCTCGACCGACAAGGAGTCGTAGCGCCCAGTCAACTTCCTCTTGGCGATAGCCATGCTTACCTGCGATTTCGTATAGGTGATCGGTCCGGATGCTCTCATCCGGAGCGTCCTCGATTTCCTCTTTGAGAATTGTTTCAAGTGGGTGTAGCTTGAGTCGGATCCGGCCATCACTGCCGGACCACACCTCGGTTTCGATGAGTGTGTCGAACTGTTTCTCTAACCGTGTCTTAGCCGTAGATCGACTGGAGACCCCAAGTGCCTCGGTGATATCGTCTTTGGTTCCTTCAATCGGTGTATTCCCGCGCTTCTGTGAAATACGGATATCAGGATCGTTTCCGATAAGCAGCGATTCATAATCTTCGAGGAAAGTCCCATAATTGTCGGATATAAACAACGTAGTATAGTCGGGATACAGGTCTGTGATAATACGCGTGAAAATCTGTTCGACGACCTTCGTTGGCTGCACCGAACGACGGCTGCTCTCGCCTTCAGAAATGAAATCATCTGTGTTGACCGGTGATCCGAACAACTTCTGAATACTCTGAGTAATCAATTGATTGCGAATATATTCCAACTGTTCGGATTGGTTCGGATTGACCGTTCGTTTTTCCTCCCAAGATGTCATAAATTCATGCAGTGAGAGTAGTAAATGTGGATTCACATCTTCTGGACTCATGTAGCTATCGAGCATCTGAATATTATTTGGAAGACTATCGAACGCATCGGTGAAGTCTAAATATATGAGGACCTCGTCGTCAGCGACCCGTTCGATATGCGGTACGGTGTCGTTGTTTTTGTCCATGTCACAGACAAACCCGATGGAGAAGTCGACATCGACTCCTTCACTGGGTTTCCGGACGGCCTCAGCATCACTTCCAGTCCGGATCTCAACGAGGCGTTTGGGGTATTGCTGGCCATTAAATGACCCATGGAAAACTGCAGCGTGCACTCCTCCTGTTTCTGGTTCGAATTCATGGGCAGTTACCCAGCTGGTTAGACTTTTTCCACGACTTGCTGGGAATATTTCTTCTTGGAGTACATACTCTCGAAAGACCATCGCAGCATTACTGTCATAGACATCTGTGGTATCGTAGTCACGGTAGAACTGCGTGAACAGTTCATCTCTGATACCTCGGTCTTCCCCCTCACGTTCGAGGCGTTTTAGCGTTCGTCCTTCTTCATGAGTAATGATGATCTGTCCGTGTAGATCTGATTTCACCGCTTCTTTAGCCTCATGGACACCGTACTCTTGAAGCCGCTCGTTCGGAATCCCTCGAGGGAAGACGCCACAGAGCTTGATGAAATTCTCCCGCTCCGGCGTGTTAATGAGTTCAGCGTTGATGCCTTCCGAGATGGCAGTCTTGATATGGTCCCCTTTGAACCGAACAACCCCATTGTAATATGCGTTAGCGAGGTCGAGTGCATTGAATGCCTCCCCCTCAGACAGCCAATGGTCAATAGCGATGGTAAAGAGATCAACGACGGTTCGCGGGCCGTTCGACAGCGGCGGGCCACGCTCACAAATTTGCCCGATTGCATCGAGGGCGTCTTCAGTAATGATATCGTGACGACGTTTCTCAAACTCAAAGGTCTGACTCAACTCAGTCCACAGCTTCGTAGGGAAATCTCGACCGTAGACATTTGAAAGATTGAGTTGGACATTTTGCTCAGCTAGGCGGGCAAGCACGTCATCTGCATTAACGTCGAGATCTCCGTGGAGCCCATCGTCCATCGTAAGGAGAAGCCCTAGCCCATCTCCTTCGTTTAGTCCTAGGGCGATGTTTTTAACCAGGTCGCGGAGTTCTGAATAGGCCTTTTTATCCGATGGATGGCTCGAAACGAACTGCTGGAGTTCGTCGGCAATAACGACCAACCCGCTATATCCTGCTTCACGTGCAATTTGGTTACATTCTGAAAGAAATTCTAAAACATGAGTGACCGTGAAGTCGATGTCGACCTTTCCAGTGTCGACGAGTTCCTGAAGATCGTCTTGGAACTCTTCTTTGTTGTCGGCGTTAGTTTGTTCAACAACATCCTCGATATTGTTAGTGGCTTTTGCTTCATAGACCCGATCAAGTTCCTCCAGAAAGTCTGGCCGCTCCTGGAGACGGTATGACATCCACCCGTATACTGCATCAACAATTGACTGAAGTTCGTCGAAATATATTGGTGGTGTCGCGATATAATCATGTTCTTGTTCCAAGACATACCAGACTTTTCCAGCCGTACTGGTCTTCCCAAAGCCGTAAGGACCAACAATATAGCCTGGCACGGATTTTTCCATATCAGGATCCGCCAGGGCCCCTGTTAACTCCTCGATAAACCGATCGATATCAGGCTGGACTAAGTGCGTTCGCGCATACTCCTGATACTCGCTATCGATAGTACCAGGTTGACTACGAAACCGGTGCGCACTCGATGTGTTGACGATTCCCTCATCCTTATTGAGTGTTTTATTCAAATTCCGGAGTGAGTCGTCTAAGGAGCGAGATTGGCTGTCGGAGGTCCCCATGCTGATGAGTAATCGTATAAGCGGAATCAAATAAACTTGCGTGTTAGATATCGAACTGAAACCAGCGCAAATACGCCTACGGTTCAGCTTTTGGCAGATAAATGAATATATTCTGTCGCTTCAGGAACGGCTGTTTCTGAGAGGATGAGGATACTGTCAGCGTTAGTGAAGGCCCTCACTTCTCGGGCGCGTCGTGAGGCTGCTCTTGTTGCTGCAACGTTATCGATGACTACGACAGCCCCGTTGACCGTCGATTTTACTGGGAGCCAAGCAAAATACGACCAATCGTCGTGTGTAGACGTCAAATACCATGCAAGAAATGTTTTTCCAGACCCAGCTGGGCCGACGAGGTTGTACAGCCCACCATCTGTCAATTGTTCACGAAGGCTTTGGGCAGCTTTGTGTTGTGCTGCAGAGAGATTAATCTCGGATACCGCTTTTTTCTCGCCATTCCTTTCCACAAGTAGGTTTGCAGACGGTTCGGTCGAATCACTGGATATCATCAAAACCAACCTCTCTTTCAAGACGGAGATTCAGTCCGAAGTCATGTTTCTTTGAAAAGAAGGGATACGCCTGATCGGCAAAATCAAGCACTTCCCCGAACCCGGATTCTGACAAGAGACAAATCTGTCGGAGTCGCTGCTTCGTTTCCTCTGTAACCTGGAGTAGAGTATTGTACTCCGAGTTGTTCTGCTGGTAGAGATAGTCGACGACAATAACGAACAATTCTGGCGGACAGAACGACCGTAATTCAAACCCTGAAGATCCCTCTCGATTAGAATTGATACTTGGTGAGAGTGAATCGAGGTACTGGAAGTAGTTATTGAAGCTTTTTGTACTAACAGAAACCCCGCTCTGTGTATACGACAACTCAAGGTTGTCGGATTCTGCCTGTGTCGCGACTTCGCTAACAATAGTTCCCTTGTGACCTTGCACCGTCTCGAAGGGAGCGTTGTTGTAGAGATAGTTTGTGAATGCGCGGTAGGTGTATGACGAAAAGATGTATTCCTCAGGATACCGCTCATAGGCCGTATAGTAGAGGAAATGAAGTAGATTATTGAAAACTTTCTTGTCACGATACATAACATCTACAAGCGAATCTCCGAGTTCTGTGAATTCGAACTGGTCGTCCGGGTTCACGACACCTAGTCGACCAAGGACTGCCCCAGCTGTGGTTTTCTCGTAGGTGCCGAGATTGTGACCAAGATCACTTGCGGCGCTTAGCAGTTCCTCATTTGATGATGGGTCCCGTGCCTCAACTGTATCGAGATACTCATAGAGATCCTGTGGCCCGGGGTCTCCGATGTGAAACTTCGGTGTATATTGTGGCATTATGCAACGATACACATCTGTCGATAAATAGGTATGTGTCTCTTTGAGACTAGGAACTCACCCAGCCGCCATCTGCTGAAGGTACTTTGTGTATCTTGATCGCGGATTCATAAGATCAAGCATCTCATGGATCGTCCGCTCTTGAATCATTTCGGTCATCTCACGCATGACAAGCAGGTTATGCAGGATTCGGTTAGACCGGTTGTCGTGCAGTTGTTCGAAGGATTCACAGAACGGACACTCGTGACCAGTCTCCTGTTTGAGCCCATTCAGTTCCTCACGGAACACCGTTGGACCGGACCGATCCCGTAGATGGGTCACGTTCAACCGGCTTTTAAATGGGAAGAAAACATTTCCGTAGCCCGCCGACCGCATCCAGCCTGTCGAGTCAAAGGTGTCAACGCCACATAAGTAGAGGATGGGAATTGAAGTGGGGCCACCAACGCCGAATGCGTGGACATCGAGATCGTGTTTTCGAGCCTCTTTGACGACGAATTGGAGCAATTCGATATTATTCTCGTTAAGATAATTGACACCGCCATTTACTCCACCAGTCCCGAAGCTTCCGAATCCAACTTTTTGTATATTGTCTAACTCCGTGTAGGCGTCCAAACAATCGACGACCTGTTGTTTGGTATGTCCCTGTATGACGGGCATCGCCCGTCGTTGTTTATGTGTTGGGAGTTCTTCATGTAGCATTCGGGAGAGGGAAATTGTGTCTCTGACCTTCCGTTGAATAGTATCTTCATTGTCTCCCTCAATCGGTACCTGGTCTGGGAGGACAAACTCATGAGGCCAATCGTTCTCCAAATAGTAGTCTCGATCGAACAGGTAGATATCCTGCATTGAATATTCGTCATTAACTTGTGACTCATACCCGCCAGAGTCGCAGCTAACGGTTACATCATACTCTTGAGTAAGATCTTGTATCAGTTCGGTAGTGGTGGGAGAAGACGTTAACGGACAGAACATCACCCGTTCAAGACCGTATTCGACCTTTTCTAGCGATTCAAGAGACGAAACAAGGTCGCTAAGCTGGGCCCGATTAACTTGCGAGACAGATGCAACGAACTCAATCTCACCCAGATCCTGGAAATCATAACGTCTCATGGAAATCTTATACAGCCCTACTCAATTGAGCGAAGTAGGGCTATTTTATTCTTGTTGTCGTGCTTCTAACTCTCGGATCCAGTTTTATCAAGAGGCATAATCCCGTTCAAACACCGTGTAACAGTTGTTCGGAAATCTTGTGCCAGCTCGAGTCTACGAAATCTTCAAGAGGGCATGATTTTAGTTATTGCTGACACAACTTTTGATTGGATTGTTTTTGAGGAAGCCAACGATACTGACTCCATTTTGCGTTCTTGATTTTTGAAGAAGTAGATTTAAGTATTCCTTAGATACTCTTGAGATATGATTCGAAGATTACCCCAAACGGATTCCACAACTAATCTCGACTCCGTTGGAGAACAAACGCTCAAAATCGGGGATGATAATCCGATTCGAATTAGTGCGGGGCACAGAATCTTACATCACGATGGAAAGTGTTCTCGACCTCATGGACATAATTATAAAATCACCGTCGAGATTACCGGCACGCCTACCGCTGAAGGCTGGATTATTGATAAAGGCGAAGTGACATCGATTATCGAAGAGTTGGATCACAGATTCATCGTTGAAGAGGGAGACCCACTCGTTGACGCTTTTAAAAAATCCGGAGACGAAGATGCACTTGTTGTCATTGAGCACCCACCGACGGCCGAAGTCCTCTCGGCGGTTCTAAAAAATAATCTACATAGAACTTGTCCGGATAATGTTTCGGAAGTCACGGTGAAGGTACGGGAGACTGGCGAACTCTGTGCGGTTTATTGATGCCGGTAGCAAGCAACGTTCGAGACCTCGAATCGAACCGCGATAACAGAACTGGAGAACTCCCGATTAACGAATTGTTCTACTCACTGCAAGGTGAAGGGAAATTGGCAGGAGTCCCGTCGGTTTTCATCAGAACAGCCGGTTGTAACCTTCGATGTTGGTTTTGTGACTCATATCACACTTCCTGGGAGCCGGCTGGCGAATGGCTTGCAGTTGATGACATCATCGAGGAGGTTCTCTCGTATGAGGCTGCCGAGCACGTCGTCCTCACCGGTGGTGAACCGATGATGCATGAGAAGTCCGCCGAACTCTTGGAACAATTGTCAGGATATGGATTCCATACTACCGTTGAAACGAACGGAACAATCTATCGTGACACAGCTATCGATTTGGCAAGTATCAGCCCGAAGCTAGCAAGCAGTACTCCGACGTCAAATCGTGATCCAAAAGGTAACGGTGAGTGGGCTGAACGTCACGAAGAGCGCCGCACCGATATGGCAGCCCTGACTAAGATTATTGATAGCTACGACAGTCAGCTGAAATTTGTCGTCACTAGCGCAGAAGACATACCAGAGATCAATGACCTTATCAATCGACTTCGGACGGCGACTACGACCAGACTCCAAGATGACGACGTTTTACTCATGCCAGAGGGGATGACCCGAGACGACCTAGATACAGTACGAAACGAAGTCGCTGAGTTAGCAATAGAACACGGCTACCGGTATACACCACGATTGCATGTTGACCTCTGGAACGACGCAGCAGGTACATGATAGGGCCGCAGTCTTTCCTCAAATATGGACCAAAAATCGGCCGAGGTGGTGAAGAACAGTCCCAGAATGATGCCTTATACAAGTTCGAGGTCGCCAGCGTTGGCCTTGACATAGGCTCTCCCCGAATGGATGGGGGAGTAACGTCCGTCGACATCCCGAAAAGAGCAGTTCAATGGGTCGTACCATGCGCTATAACGGGTCCATTCGGTAGTTTAATCGGTCGGGGTTTGAGGAATTGTGTAGTGACTAAGTGCGGAGGTCGACAGATGAAGATTACAGTAAGTCCAGATGAGTAATGCCAACCGAGCTGTGGTTTTAGTCTCAGGCGGGATGGACAGTGCGACAGCCGCATTCGAAGCGATAGACCGTGGCTATGAACCGTATTTCTTGCATACGACCTACGGCCAGCAGACAGCCACTAAGGAATCTGAGTGTGCTCAACAGTTAGCTGACTCGATGGGTATCGATGAGTTCCTGCACATTGAGACAGACCATTTGGCCCGAATCGGCGCATCCAGCTTGACCGACGACGGCATCAACGTCGAGGAAGTCGACCTCGATAGCGACGAGATACCATCGAGCTACGTGCCATTTCGGAACTCAAATTTGCTTTCGATGGCAACTTCCTATGCTGAGGCGAACGACTGTGAGGCCGTGTTTATTGGTGCCCATAGTGAAGACTATTCAGGATATCCGGATTGTCGTCCTGAATTCTTCGACGTGTTTCAGCAAGTGATAGACGTCGGGACAAAACCAGAGACATCAATAGAATTAGTAGCGCCGTTCGTCGAGTGGTCAAAAACGGAAATCGCTCAGCGTGGGATCGAACTAGGGGTCCCTTATGATTTAACTTGGAGTTGTTACCGCGAGGAAGCACCAGCATGCGGTACTTGTGATGCATGCGCCTACCGGCTCAAAGCATTTCAGGAGTCAGGGATTGAAGATCCAATCGTGTACAAAGAGCGTCCGAGATATGCTGACCTATAGTTCAGCCATCTATGATACTAAGGCTCTGCTGAAATCCTATTATTTCGACACTTTCCCTGCTGAAACGGCCATTAGTTAGAACTGCTGATCCTCCGTCAATTCTGAGTCGTCATCATTCAGAGCAGCTGGAGGGTAGTCGTTCGTTATCAGAGGGAAATGAAGAGCCGGCAATAGTTCGGCCTCGGCACTCACGACTCACGATCTATCCATAGTGAATGTGTTTAGCGCGGCTATAGACACCGCTCAATCCGTAATTGCCATTTTCGAGACTGACCTGAGCAAGGACGAGCCGTGTTACTCGGACAATTCCATATCATCGGGGACTTCGATAACAAATCCAGAATACTCGGTCAGCTCAGGCTCAGATAGAACTGTTCGATACACGAAATCGAATTCTTCTGAATCTCGGCCGAACGTGCAGATGACGGGCTTACCCCGGCTGAATTCTTCGTAATCCCCTATCGCATCAACCTCCGGGGGAGGGGAGGACTGACCGCCCTCTTTCCTAATGATGCGGGTATAGTCGGTATCAACAACAACGATATCGCGGATATCAAGGTCGGTAGAGACCCAGAGAATCTCGACCTCAGAAGTCCCGACCTCAATCGTTCTGAATCCGGACATCCAGGATTCTTGATTCCGTGCCCACTCTGATACGGTCCTATGGAACTCTTTGTAGATGGGAATTAGGATGTAATCGGGGTCGGGAACTTGACGATAGGCTTCGAGGATGAGGTCAAAAGTCAGGTTCTCTTTGAGCTCAGCAGACTCGACCTCTCCACCGACTTCATCAATGAATGAACGAGCGATGAATCCCTTCTCTCCGGTGACTATCGACTTAGCGAATTGGCTCGCAATCTGGAATGTGGAGTAGTTGTCTCCCTGAGTAAAGAACCGTTTCGGGAGGTTCGTCCGACGCCCTATCTGGATGAATGACTCGGTTGCATGTCTATCCTCATCGAATGGGATTAGCTCATGGTGATTGGAGAGTATTGAATCTTGTTCGTAGTCAGAATTCAAATCGCTCACAAACCGTCGTAGCTGCTGTTCATCAACGGACATTATGTGGATTCCTCCCTATCGAGGGGTTCCCCTTCCCCTTTGATTTGGGGCGATTCCCCTAAATCTGCCATCTCCTCTTCTCTGCTTGGTGTATCGAGTTCTGCCTCAATCTCCCCATATCGAACTCGACTAATGAATGGTAAAAACGGAACCAGTAGAAGAAGTACGATTAGGGCAACAATTGGCCAGTCGACTTGCACACGGTCGGGATAGACGAGTGCCAAGATGACCAATGCCGTTATGCCAAGAAACTCGAAGAGGGGCGCGAGTAGTCTGAAATACCGATTAACCGATTTGATTGGAGAACGCGGACGAAGTCTAGAAACCGCGCGGCTGAAATACGACTTGGCGGTTTCAATTCGCCCCATTAGGACGAATACGAGTCCGAAGTGGCTTGAAGGTTAATTATCTACGTTCTCTATCCTCTGGTTCCTACTATTCGTCAAGGGGCGGTCTTGCGAAGGGATATAAACCTGCTTCAACGGCACTGTCGCCTGATACTCGGATTCAAGGTCGTCGTAGTGCTGAATCAGGAGGTCAATGAACTCGTCTCGGTCGATGAGTGTGACCCGCTGTTCAGCGTTCCGGGCCGCGTCCTGTGCCTCACTTGTGTAGCCACCAGTCGAGACGAACAGGCCCCGTTCGCCGTTCCCGAGGGTTCCGGTGAACGCCCGCATGTCTGGAGAACCGACCTTCGACTGCTGGCGCTTGACCTGCGCCTTGATATATGGCGATTCGAACCCCAACGAGTCGGGATGAGCGACCACGTCAATACCTCGGTCCTGGCTATCCCGCGTTTTCTTTGCGTGGTACCCCATCGCTCGTAGGACTGCGGCGACCAGTTCCTCGAAGACGAACGGGTCCATGTTCGCCAGAATGTCAGAGATGAGTTCGTCCGCTTGGTTCTCCACTTCGTCGACGAATGGTACGGTGTCCTCGTCGTCCTCGCTCTCTTCGGGTGTCTCCCCGCTTAGAACGCCTGTGGTTTCATCAATGCAGTCATCGAGGGAGAACACTGTCAGCGTGCTTTCGAGCGTGTTCTTCGTTGAGGTCGTAAACTCGTCCCGGGAAACGGTGTCCTTCCATTCGACACGCCTGACGTGCGGATATCCCGGTGGGTGGTCGCCTGGTTTCCACTCGTATCCACTCGTGACCTCTCCAATGAGATACTCGCGTTCCCTCTTGTCGTAGCTCAGAACCAGATGGCTCTCTTCCATCTGAAGTGCGAATCGATTCACCTCCCCCACGATTTGGGCGAGACGTCGGCTATTGTGCTGCAAATACTCGTCGGTCGAATTGAACCGGGCTTTCATTTCGTCGCGCTTGATCCTATTCAGCTGGAGACCTCATCTACAAAGTAAGTCAGGGATTCCTCCAACGAATAGAACTCTCTGTCGTCTTCCTCGTCAGCCAATTCATCGATCATCACCAAATCGTACTCGTCAAACAGATCGATTGTTTGCTCCATTGCGGTAGATTCGTTGTCTGGTAGACACTCAAACCTGAGAGCGTCTATTTCACAGAACATGCCCTCAACACTGATTAATACGTCATCAATAGACTCTTGATACACTCCGACACTCCTCGAGCTACAAAGGTCTCCAAGTAGATCGCTGAAATGCTTGTCAGTCATCGTGTAGTCAGTTTCCCAGACTCGCTTCTCCATGAGTTCATGATTCGTGATTTCCATACTGTGAACACCGGGTGACATATCTGGTGGGTCAACAACTGGAGAAACAGAGATTCCGCGTACTCTGACGCCTGGAGTTCCGACGTTGATTGTCAGTTCAACATTCTGGATGTACCCATCCGCGTCACCTTCCTCCAATCTTTTTAGAGTGAAAAGTCCGATACCGGCGTCTTCAGCCTGTGATATTCCGCCTTCCTGGAAACCACCCTTGGATATGATATACGCCATATTTGCCGCTGAGTTTCCGACATTCCGGATGACCTCAGAAACGACCTCTTGTTCGATAGTGTCCTCGTGGAACTTGCATTCTATGATGGTCAAAACCTCTCCCCGGGTGGATTCGGTCCAGACGGCAACGTCAACCTCTTTCGAATCTCCCTGACTTAGCGGCAGATCGTATCTGTGTTCCACATCCACCACATCCTCTCTGGCTTCGAGCCCTGCAACGATCATTTCATACACATCCTCGTCGACATCATCCCAGTCCACGTCTTCCGGGATAATCGTCTCTTCAACATACTCCCGATGAACTTCTCCCACGTAACTTTCGGATAGACCGACTTCATCAGAAATATCAGAATAAGACCAGTCGGGATGTTCTATAGCGGTATCTACAATGGCTTGCTGGTTTTCGGTCAAGTCCTCGTCTTCTTTTTCTGGGTCGAGTCGCTTTTCCATTTCTTGCGGGTATATTTATCTTGAGGACTTTTTATCTCGGGTATCGATGCCCGTCCAAATCTATCGAAGATCATCAATGGGAGTTGTCAACTGTGGCCCAGTGCCGACTAATGTTTTCTCTAATATTTTTCTCAGAATAGGTCATATCGTTTGGTCATAATCGACTACTCGCGGCAAGCATACACATCTCTGCATCGGCGCGCTGGAGGAGCTGGGTTGCTGGAGGGGTATCCGTTTCCGAGATCAAAGCATCACGTAGCTCATCGAAGGGGTCTTTTGCGACTTCCTCAATATCCTCGCAAGCGGAAGCCACGTGATCAGTGTCATAGGGACCGCTTCGATTTGCACTGAGGAATATGCGTTTCCAACGCTCTGTGAGCGAGAGGTTCTGCGTATCGGCTAACTCGGCGTGAACAGGTTCGAGTGTATCTGATCTGAAATCGGAATTTGACAACTCTTGCAAACTCCACGTAGCATTTTGAAGGGCATCTCTCACGCGATATTCGTCTACTTCGGTGTCTCTACTTGAAAGAAAGTCCAGCCTTGATTTGAACTCGGACAATTCCTCGGTTGCTCTTCTCTGTTCTTCAAGCGGCTGCTCTGGATCAAGCTGGCCGTCTGGCTCAACAGCCTCGTAGAATTGCAACCCTAGCCAGTTTGAAGAGAGGCCTGTTTTGATGTCGTCGAAGCAGTACACGAAAGCAGGAGGGACTTGGTAGGTGGACCCGCCCTTGATTTTCCCCTCTACCAGAACTTGTCCTCCTGAGTACGAACAGCCATCTGGAACAGTATACAGCAAGCTGGTCTGTGGAAGTACGCCATAGACGTCGACAAATACCGTCTGCTTAAGCGCCTGATATAGATCACCGCCATCGAGAACGGGCGGGATTGCGTAGAATGCCTCACTAAGATTGAACCCTGATATTAGTGTGATCCATTCTCGATGTTGGCCTCAAACCGGACAGGTGTTGCTGTACTCGTCGGTTTCGGAAGCTGTGTCGGATGAGTACGTGCTTGAATTTCACTTGGTCGTTTGAACTGAAACACTACTCCCAGCAGTTCGCGTACATCCACATCGTAACCTAAAATATTCTCTTTCCGACGGGTCGGAGCAAGTGCTGTGCTTGCTGGATACCGTGTAGCCAACTCCTGCAGTAGCTGCGAAGTGACATTTAGAACGAGTTCGTTTTCGGACGGTCCGTAGTTGTAGCCCGACATTAGTAGTTTGATTCGACGTTAGGCATGAAAGTTCTCTCCACAGTTTCGGCAGGTCGCCCATCCGCCTTGTTTCACTTTCTGCTTCTCGTCGCACTCAGGACACTCCCGCCATACCGATCGGTTACGGTGGCCCATGATTCAGTAGATTTGCTTAGTTCTGTGGAAATTGTATCGAGCTCAGAGTCCACGATGTCACGGATATCGTCCGACTGAGTCTTGATTTCCCCCGCTCAGGCATCGAGTCGACAACGGTTCGTTTTCACCATACTGATCAGTAGGACTGCATACTTCATCTACCTGTACCTGAGTCGTCTGGTTTGCTGGTACAGGGAACGATCTTATTTTCATCAACATCTGCGAATCCTGATTCTATATCCATCTCCGGTGGGAGGTAGAATAGATCACCTTGCTTTAGGGGATCCGCGGTCTGAAAATCGATCCGTCTTGGGAGTCGACTCCAATCCAAACTTGCCGAATGGACACCAGTCCGCTCCCGAACGTCAATGATCTCTGCGACAACCGGGATATCTTTGCTAGTCATCCGCATGATTTCGTAGATATCATTTCGGATTTTGGTGAACGTTTCTTCGTCAATGAAGCTCCGATTGTTATGGCCGAGGTCGTTTCGGACGTCGCTGAGTGTGTCCTGGGCTTGGGAATATTGCTTTGCGGCTAGTTTCTGATTTAGGAGATTAACTGAATCAATACGGTCTGTGGCTGGGTCAGACGTGAAGAACATCTCAAGATCTCCTAAACTTATATTATTATTATGTGTCTCAACAGCTGCCCGCCAATCATCGTGTTCAAGTCGTGCGTAGTATTCAGCCATCACTCGGAGGTAACCCTCAAGTGCGGCCAACAGTTCCATCGCCGGGGCAGCGTAGTTCTGACCTGGCTGATGGTACATCTGGTCGACATCTTCCAGCACTTCTGTGAACGCTGAGGGAAGCAATCGGCGCCAGAGGTTCGCTGTGTCTATCTGTGACAACTCTGAGATCTCCTGCCACTCTCTTGTTGTACCACCGCTTATCGCGTCTTTGAGCGCAGCACGAATTATTTGATCCAGTAATTCGGCAGGAATGTTCGTTTCCTGGAATGTTTGCACCGTACTGAGTAAAATAGCCACCGAGACATACTCTCCATTGTATGAAATATGTCGGCCGATAGTTGAACCCGAGTGGTCCCGGGTCTTTAACCGCCGCAGTAACGCTTCAGAGTCAATGGTGTTTCCTTCATTGTACCGCTGAAAGGTTTCGGTCAAGACTAGCAGATTTGATGAAGAGACCGAAGCATCTGCGACCTTCTGGAGTTCAATTACAGCGTCCTCAAAACGGTCATCAAGCAGGGCCTGTTTCGCATCGCATACGGTTGCCTGACACTCATGGAAGTATGCCGTATCCCGGTTCGTATCGTCTATTTCCTCCGCTGCTTTCTCATGAATATCAGACGCCGTCTCGAAATCTAACTCTAATTGTGCGGTGATTGCTTCCAATTGCAAACGCCGAGTCTGTGCAGTTTCAGCTTCCATTTCCGCACCGGTTTGTCTGAATTCACCTATTGCTTTTCCAGTCGTCTCAATTGCCTCCTCAAACCGACCATCCTGTTGCTGGTGTTGGGCGAGTAAGTCGTCTTTCCAAGCTTCTAACAGCATTTCTTCGTCAGATGTTTCCATGACCGCGAGCGAGTCCTGTCGAAGTTCCTTGAGTCCATCCTCCGCCTCTTTCAGCCCATCTAGAAACTGGCCCTTTTCACGGTATTTACGGATGTTTGTCTCGACAATTTGCATAAAAGAAACAACCTCGTCAAATGGCGCCGCCTCCTTGTCCTTACGTGTCGCGATGTCATACGCCTGGGAGAATGCCATTCCGGCCGCACGGTAATCCTCTTGCTGTAGTTGATAAATACCTTCCTCCTGACTTTTCCGGAAGTAGGCAGCATCTGCCATGTAAGTGTTGTCGAACGACCGATACAATCCTTCCGCTACGCCGTATATGCGTGGCCGAATTGCGAGTGGGATGGCAGATGTGATTTCGGTATACCAGTATAAAAGATCAGCCACGGCATGATAGAACGACTCTGAATCGTCGTCAACCGCGGCAGCAATCGACTGTTTGAACAACTCGATATCTCGAGACTCATAGGCCGCATTTCGGAGTTCTGCCTGATTTCGGTCAATATATTCATCTTCAAATCGGCGCGTTACCAGTTCCTGGGGGTTCAGCTGTATCGAGTCCTGCCAATCGATTGTATCTGCAGTGATATCATCGGAACCGGTAGGAGCATATTCCAGTAGAGTTTGAGATAGGACATTTACGAAATGACCAAGACTGATGCTCCTCACGTATGCCTCAACGACATCAAGTTCTCCGCAGACATCAGCAAGATAGGCATTTCGAGAGCTAGCGTTATCAATTATCTTCTCAACGGCATTAGCGGGGTCTATCTCTCCGAAAACTTTGTCTAATCCTTGGCGTTCGTAGTCCTTTAATCGCTGCTGGAATTCTTGGACGTTTGTGACGAGAAATTGTCCACCTGCGTTCTGTCCAAGGGGCATGTTCTTGAACCGCCGATGCCGGGTTTCGGCAAGATCGTCGCGAATCCTACTGTTAAATTCTGCGATCTTTTTTTGAAGCTGGAGAAATTCCTCATACCGTAAAAAAGTCTTTGCATCATCTCGGAACTGATGTAGCGTAACTGGCTCTCCATTATCGTAAACATCCATAAGATTAGCGACCATCGTATCCGATAACTCTTCTTCAAGAACCTCCTCATAGAAAGGAAGAACTTCCAGCGGAGGCAGGAATAGCGAATACTTTGGAAGATCAATATTAGTATCGGTAGCTGGCTCCAGAACGAATTTCGGTTTGTGACCAGTAACTTTTATTCTAATTTCGCTTGGTCCGACGTCTGGGCCAGTCTCGATCTCAAAAGGTGTCAGCATAATATCCCGACATTCCGAAATTTCGTAAACGATGGATTCAGAAACGGACTGTGGAATTTCAATATCCAACATCCCAGTTATTTTTCCGGCCTCGAGGTCCGTTGGTGTCAAATCACAGACTGCTTTGAGGCCATATTTCCTGTGATATTTTACCGTCTGGGGTGACATCTACATAGGACTATCTTGGCTCAGTCAATAAAATCACTCCATAACCGGCCTGAGGGAAAAGCCATCAATAGTGGTGTAGAGAAACAGACTATATTGAAACTCCTGACCCTCGCATACAAACTCGTCTCGAAGATGTTCACCAGCAGCCCCGCGATCAAGACCAGGGAAGACCGCTTATTTTGAAATATCCCGATAGTACGAGGACGTCCATTCGTAACTCTACTTGAAGTCGTCACAGCGAGAGGTCAAAAACTCTTAATGTGCGAAGGAAAGGAACCCAGTAGGAATGAATCGTCAGGAAGACCTTGACCGCTTCTATGGGTTACTCGACGACCTTGAGCAACGAGTCGGCGGTACACGGAAACTCAAGAACTGCACTGGGTACATGAACTGGCCCGACCGCGGCGTCTACTTCTTCCTTGAACCTGGTGAGACGCACGAGTCGACCGACCAGTTGCGCGTTACCCGCGTCGGGACACATGCGGTGTCTGCGGGAAGCAGCACGTCGCTCTGGGATAGATTGAAACAACACTACGGAACAGGCAGCGGGAGTTCCAACCATTCTCACGGGGGCGCTCACCGCGGTTCCGTGTATCGCAAGCGCGTCGGCGAGGCCATCATCGAGAAGTACGACCTGCACGACGACTATCCCGACTGGGACAAACGTTGGTCGAGCATCGAGCGTGAGCGGTCGGAAGTCCGTGACGAGGAATACATTCTCGAACGGCGAGTGAGTTCCTACATCCGCGAACAACCGTTCCTTTGGGTCAATCTCGACGACGAACCGAGTGCTGACAGCGACCGAGCGTACCTCGAACAGAACGTTATCGCTCTCCTCAGCAACTTCGACAAGCAACCGATTGACTCACGAGAAGACGGATGGCTCGGTCGATACAGTCAGAGTCGAGAAATTGGGGAATCGGGCCTTTGGAATGTGAATCATGTAGACGAACAGTACGATAGCCGAGTTCTGAATCTACTCGAGAACGCTGTCAACGATACAACACCGCCTTAGCCTCGTGGTTAGTCCGAATCATTCAATTAAGTCGGATACTCAGAATTTTCTTGGATTTTTGAGAATGAGGCGTATCGATGTCCTTAGACAAAAATACTCGTCCAGTCAGGTTCAGACACCGGCCGCTCTGCTTTCACATCGTAATTAGGGCAGCCATGTCATATTGACCAATTTTAGTACGACACCCCCCACTCACTCACCTGCCTCCTGTTTTTCTTCTTCAACAACCCGCTCTAACCCGGTAGTTTCCGGTTTTCCGACACTCCATTCACTCAACGCAAATTCAATTATATTCTCTTCTCGTCTTTCGATTTCACCTTTGCCGAACTCATCATATTCGGACAGAATCCTTTGAACGCGGAGACTAGACGATTCGTATGCTTTCTCTCTATCGCCTTTTGCGGCCTTTTTGTCCTCAAACGGGAGGTTACCGTATGTTTTGTTCCAGTATTCGCTCGCTGTGGTGAGGTTCCCGAGTCGGTGGACGTAGTCAGCGAATTCTTCGCGTAAGTCTACGGGGATATCTTCCTCATCGAGTTTTCGGGCAAGGATGTGCTCCACCTCGAAATCCGAGGAACGGATTTGCGAGAGGTTATGTTTGACGTGCTCATCAACAGCTGCTTCCAAACTCTGTCCGTAATGGTACAGCAGATATCGGATATCTTGGCTAGTAATAGATTCGTAGAATTCTGGATCGCGTAGTTTGCGGGCGAACCGCTCGTTCGCGGTATAGTTTCTGGTGATGGAATCAAGCCGTTCAATAGCGTCCTCGTACCCGTATCCGTCGTCCATATGGATTCTGTGGGCGAGACGAACCAGTTTCCCACGTCCCGTATCTGATCGGCGTCCGTCTATTGCATACACTCTGAATACGAGCGTTTCGCATGCTTCAATAATCTCGGCCATCTTCTCAGAATCGTCGCCGTACTCCATCTGTGCCGCTATCAGTACGGGGAGAACGTTGGCAACTCGACCCAACTCGAGAAGGCGCTTCAAGGGTTCCTGTACAGGGTTAGAATACTTCGATGGTCGGAATAGTGCTGCGAATGCAGATGACGCTTCTCGGAGGTCTTGTGTATATTCGTCTATTTCAGACTGGACCTGTTCGTAGTCGCCCTGTCGGTAATCGTTCCGCAGGCGTTTTTTGAGGGTGTCAAGGCTATTGTAATACTCGTCTGAATCATAGCCATCGTAGATACCCCAATGGAAACGCTGAAAGCTGTCTTCATCGAAATCATTGACTCGCTCGTGGCCGTTCGACAGGACAAATAGTTCGTGGTAGATACCGCCAAACCGTTGCTTAATTTTGGCTTCATGTGCGCCCCGGTTACTCGACCGATCATCCATATACATCAAGAAGCTCTTGGTCTTGTCAAGCGACGAGAGGGGCTTACCGCGATCGTTCAGACTCTCAAAGATGGATGCTGCCTCCGAGTTGTCGTCGAGTTCTACAACATTAATTTTGCAATCATAACGCAGCCGCTCTGCAATCTCTCGAACGGACATGTCCGATGGGGGGTCTTCGAATAAGGACTCAAAGAACTTGTACGCGAATTCAAGACTATTCTGTGAGGGCGTCTTCGTTTCAATATTTGAATCCCCGAACAGGCTGTCTCGGAAAAACTCCTCATCTTGATCCTGTGGCATCAGGCGAGGTCGCTCCTCAACAGGGTAAATCAGACTATCTTCCGACACAGTTTCGCCCACCACCTCATCAAACTTCGTAGCGACGTGGAGAAGTATGAGTGCAGTAGTGAGGCGCTGTTGACCGTCAACTACGTCGTACTTGGTGAACCTTCGACCCTTGTCCGTCCTGTATTCCTCATCCTGCTCGTCAAGGATTATATTCCCAAAGAAGTGTGTTGAATCCTCGGGGAGGTATCGAAGGTCATCAATCAGGTCTTCTAGTTGTGACTTCTCCCACGAGTAGCTTCGTTGGTACGAAGGAATGTCAAAAAGGCCGTCCTGATAAAGGGACGCAAGTGTCTCGGTACGAGTCTTCATGATTTGGCTGTCAGACGAAGCCCGGATATTTCTTACGACGGTTTCAGCACTTCACTTTGCTACGGTCAACACATGATACAGAACTATCCACAATACCTAGGAATGTCCAGTCGAAATTGTCTGCTGTGAGACACGAATGAGCAACGAAGAGCCACAGCAGACCGAGTGGGAGAATTACCTTCTGATACTCTGACTGCTTGTAGTCGCCACGAAGGAGGTCGGCAATAGACCAGATGAAGTCGACCTTCTCACTAAATCCGTTAACCATCTACCACATTGAATGGAGAGCCAATTCTTAAGCGTTGGTGACTCGCGTGGCATGATGCTGAATCCACCACATCTGATTGGGGCCTATGTGACCTCTCAGAGTGTACTCTATTCGCCTCTAATTCACGAGCGTCCTCTCTCAGAGGATAGTAGACGAGATTCCCTGACGTTCGTTTACTTCTTTTCCGAAATGTATGGATAGAAAGCTGGCCTCGGCACTCATAGCACTACTCTCGAAGGTGACGGAGATCTGGTCTCAGAGGAGACAACCGCTCCCAGAAGTGATGATGTTCAACACAGACGGTTACGAGGTTATCAAGCCGATTGGCTTCCTCAAAATCAACCTGGTCAGCAGTGTCGCCAAACATATGAAGCGGCTGAATATGGTGCACATGAAGTCCTCGACCGAATTCATCGATATGTTCCGACTGTGATTGACTGCAACCTGGCGTTTGGCAGGTGTAGTTATCTCGCTCCAGTGCTTTCTCGCGTTGCTCGTCCCAGTTGCGTCCGTATTCACGCCACTCATGAGTCGGCGATTCCTTCCACTTGTGGTTATCTGGTCCTGATGGCCGACCGACTGGCTCATAACCGGCTGCCCGGACTGCGGCTTGCCAGCCGTTCCATCGGCTAAAATAGGGACGGTGAGAGAATTGCCCGTGTTCTTTCATATCTGAGGCGGTTGGCGTTCTCCCCAACCGGTCCACCAATTCATGTATTTCAGCCAGTAACACGTCCTCAGGGATGTGCTTCCTCAAATGAGGCTCAAACCCAACAGCCTGCAAGGCTTCGTTCCAGCTTCCGAATCGGTTCTGGGCCTGTTTCACAGCGAACTCGCCATGTTCGCGTTGCTCTCCTGACGTCGGCGGACGGCCGAGCTTGTTAGCGACCGAGCGAATATCGGCCTTGATATCCGCCTTTGTGATGTCCGTCCTTAGATTTGGTGTCAATCCTATGGATCGGAGTGCTTCCTCCCACGACCCCAACCGAGATTTCACACACCCAGCTGAATACTCTCCTTGTTTGTTCATCATCCTCACCGTAGGCGTCTGACCAGACTCTTCGGCAAGCTTTCGAAGTGCTCTCTGTGCCTCTTCACGTGAAACCTTGGTTCCATGAGCTTGTTTATGACTACCTTTACCGCGAGGTGTTTCGAATTCGGCTCCACAGATTTCACACTGATACGGGCTATTTTCTGATGCCATCACAATCTGGCGCTTGCTTGAAACAAGCGCCTCGCCCGTTCAGGCGCAAATAAACCGCAACCGACTCACACCATAGTAGCCGGATAAGATGGGGGTTCTATACGACCAGCCGAGGTTGTGGCTGCGCGCGCAGCGAAGCGAGCACGGAGCGGAGGGTGGGGCGGTGGCTGGTGGGTGGAGGTCACAACAAAAAGAAAAGAGCCGCCTACGCGCTCACCACCAAGCCTCTCGTTCGGGGAAGCTGACTGTCGACCGTCCGGTGAGTGCGAGCGACGCTCGACCTTGATACCAGCTCACCGCCGCATCCCTGATGCGCACCGTCTGGCCTTCGGCGATGATGGTTTGATTCGCCTTCTGCCAAACTGTTACCTTACTACGGCCTGTCTCGTCTTCGATGAGCCCGACTTGCTGCATACTGGGATGCGAGGGTTCCCACAATTCTGCGATTTGACCGCGGACATCGACCCACTTGCGACCCACCTGCTCCAACTCTCCAAGCGCGACGATCGCCCCCGGCGCCGCCTGCACGTCCTCGACCATGTCCAACACTGCATCCTGCATCGACCGACCGCTCTCGACCCGGGCAGCCAACTCTCGTTCGATGGCTTCGACACCGAGACCACCGCGACACTTCCCGTCCAACCGAATAGCCTGCTTCTTGATTTCCCGCCGCGTCTCGACATCCAACTGCTCACGCAAATCTGTCACGCTGAACTGTCCACAGTGCTTCGCTTTCGTCATCTCCCGACACAGTTCCTCACGCCGACTTGTCTGGGCGCGGTCTTCACGTTCACGAGTCCGCCGCTTTTCGGCTTCTCGCGCTTCCCACTTCTCTTGGGCTTCGAGCGTCATCCCGTGTGGGTGAGCCTGTTCGTCAGTCGTCGCAATCGCATCACGAACGTCCGAATCGATCTTCGCTTGCGTCTGCAACTCCACCGTTGGGCGCAGCTCCGGGGTGTCTTCGACCGCGTCTTGTTCTGATTCCTGTTCGACCGAGACCTTTTCACGAATTGGGTTGTTACGTTGCATTGGTGTTCTAGCACCGAAGGCGCTCTTCGAGCGTCCGACACCCGCGACCTCACTCGCGGGTTTCCACAGAATCGACCCAACCAGCCACGGCTCCGACGTCAACGACTGACGCCGTCACCCGAGGTGCCCGCGCCGCGCCTTCACGCCGGACTCTGTCCGGCGCGGCGCGGCACCGACGGCCATCCCACACAGACGAGTTCGGGGGTGAACCTCGAGGTGAGCGCGCGCTCACCGCCGTATACCCAGCCGGTCACCGCGGGTCGTCGCCGCACGCCCCGTCCGTCGGAGACGCAACGGAAGCGCCGCGGCGACGAGACGGCACGGCCGGGGGGTATACGGTGGTGAACGGCCTCGCATACGGCCACAGCGACGGAGCAGAGGGCGAGCCCCGCCGGACCCGTTCGGGGTCGGACCCGCGCGAGCCTGTCCCGTCCGTCGCCAGACGCAACGGAAACGCCTCGCGCGGCACGCCGGCCGCGGACGGCATGCCCGCGGCAGCGATGCCCGTCGCGACGGAGTTCGAGCGCACGCCCGGCCGGCAGCGCAGCCGTTCCCGAGGAACTCCCGGACCCGGGGCGACCGGGGGTGAGCACGGCGAACCGCCGGTCGCCGCGGCAGCCCGGAGGCCACTCGGGACGAGGGCAATTGCCCGAGCGGCGAGCAGCCCGTCCCGGACCGCGCAGGCGGCCACGTCTGAACCGCCGTCCGTCGGCGCGACCGCATTGAGGGAGCGCCGACGCAACGGCCGGTGAAGATGCAGTCGTCCCGGCGCCGGTCGAATCCGGTTGCGGGCCGAGCGCTCGCAGGCCCGCTGTCGGGTGAGACCGGTATCGGGCGACTGCACTCGGCCCGACCCGGCGCCGTGACCGTGTCCCGTCCGTCGCTAGACGCAACGGAAGCGCGAAAGCCCGGGCCCGGCAGGAACGGACTGCCGGCCGGAGCGCGCACAACCCGAGGAGTCACGCCCGAACGTACGCTGGGACACACCGAGTTCTGACACATCGACACGAGCCCGAACCACTACTGGGTGGCGCGTGCTGAATCGGCGTGCCGAGAACGCGCGAGGCGGGCGGGGTGGGCGGTGGCCACCCCGTCGGGTTGGGGCGGGACTGAACGACGGTCCCACGCGGTTTTTAGGATTTCTCGAGTAGCGAGCGAGCGCGTTGCACGTAGCTGTTCGCGTCCCAGCTGCGAGCGTCACTAATCCCCTCAAGGAGCCTCCGAGCAGTGGTTGCTGACAACTGCTCGGTTCGAACGAATACAGACAAAAGCGTTGGCGTCGTCACGAGCCGAGTGTCGGCGAGTGACGCATGAATCAAGCCGAGGTGGTTAAATTCGTCACAGAGCAATAGCGCGGCATCGAGGTCGTTCGCGAGCGTGACAGCTGCGTTCTCGCCATCATCGAGTGGGAATTCGGCGTCGAGATCGACGGCCCGTGTTTCGAAGGAATCCCTTCGGTCGAGGACGGTTGTTGCTCCGCGGCCGTGAATATCATCGTAGGAGGCAATCTCTTCGAGTTCTGCGATGACTGCCGCCGGGATGATGACATCATATCTAGCTAGACAGATTGAAAGTGGGTCGGGGTCGTTGTCAGCAACGACGCCGAGACTGACGAGCGCGGAGGCGTCTGCGACGAGCGTCGACATCTATGCGTCGGCGACCTCGTCGAGGAAGTCCTCGTTCAGCTGCTGTTTCAACACGCGGAGGTTCGCTGCCTCCTCCGCGCCGACGAGGGCTTTGAGTTGCTCGAAGGTGATTTCGTCGTCGTAGTAGGCGGCCGCGATTTCTTGGAGAAGTGCGTCGTCGTGAGTGGCGTCTTGGAGGTACTCCCGGAGTGCCGTCAGGAGGATATCAGTCCGGTCCTCTCCGAGTACGTCAGCAAGGGCATCAGTCCGGTCGATGAGCCGGTGTGGCGCCCGAAATTGGACGCGCTTCTTGTCGCTACTCATCATGTGTACAGTGTGAGCCAGCCCACTTAGCCCTTGTCGTGTGTACAGTGTGAGCTACTCTACGAAGATAAAGGATACGACTGGGAGCATCTTCGCACGAAGCTACGTGCTGAAGGTGTCACACCGCTGATTCCGTAACGCAATCCGGGTTTTCGAGGCTGGGCGAGGAATTTACTCATCCGCGATCGGGAGTTTGACATCCTCCTGCGCCTGAAGGCCCAGGAATCCCGAGCGGTGGGAGTTTCAGGTTCGTAGTCCAATCACCGGACTCCCAGCCCTTTTGGGGCGCGGGTAGTCCCACGGCATCGGACTGGTGGACTGCTGGCCATGCCAAGTGGCCGTTACCCCTATCCTCGACCATATATGGCGTCCCGGTGTTGTTTTGGCCACAGGGACGCCAGCAGGCGTCGGCAGAGTCGGGGATATCGTCGTTCGTGCGTTGCGCAGTCGGCACGGACACACTCTTCTGGAATGTGTGTTCACCGACTGCTCTTTCGGATACTGCCTCGTTACGTGGGCGGACAGGCCGCCTCCGCAGGACGGTTCGGAATCCGCTCCGTTCCGACCGATTCCTACTCTTTTGTAAGTCAGCCTGTCACTTAAACTCCCGCGTGGGAAACTCGGCACAGGCGGTCAGACGGCGACTGTTTCCCAGCATGACGGCGCGTATCCACGGCCTGAAGGCCGTGGTATTGCGCCTGCTCACCGTATAAACGGCGCAATCAACATTGCACAACGGGCTGACCCGTGGGGAGAGAGCGTGCCGCTGAAACCGGCAGGCAATGACTCGCCTCGGGATGGGAGTGCCTGTGACAGCACCACGACCCACCGAGAGACGAGCGAGAAACACTCGCAAATGACTCTCTCGGCGTTCCACGGGTCGGAACCCTCTACCAGCGATAGCCGCACTTAGCTGGTATTCCCCATGCGTGGGAAGCCGCGCCGTTCACGGCGCGGAGGATGTCACGTTTTCTCCACGACTGGCCAGTGGATCGGCCCCCGTTAGTCCTCTAGGACGTCGATAAGCTGTTCTGCCGTCCGACTGATTCGTCCAAGCCGGTCCCGGACGACCGATGCGTCGTCCGACTCCCAGGCGGCCAGATAGAACGCGGACCCACTCGTGTCCAGTCCGACGTAGCGACCGACGACGTAGGCGATGCTCTCGGCTTCGACTTCTCGCTTCGCCCGTTCTATCTCGTCGTCGACATCGCTGTGCAACAGAGCGTGGGCGTACTCGTGGATGAGCGTCCGAGCGAGGTCGGCCTCGTTCGACCGATCACGCACCGTCACCTCTGCGTTCCTGTCTGGATGCTCTGGATACGTACAGACGCCGTTTGCGTCCGGATGCGGCCACGCCGAGTCGTCGACCACGTTGACCGTTACATCCAGCGCGGCAGCAGCGTCGGTGAGTTGACTGACGAGCGTTCCGGCGTCGCCCGTCGCAGCCGTCTCCAGCTCGGGCAGGGGCTCACCGTCTGTCTGCGAGATGTCGAAGACAGGTGCGGGATTGAAGCCGACGAGACCGCGCGACCACTCTTCGGGGTCGGTCTCATCGTAGTCACAGTCAATCTGCTCGTGGTAGGATGGCGAGTTCTCGCATTCGGGACACCGCTGAGCAATGATTGGCGCCCAGATCCAGATGGCTGACTCGCCCTCTGTGACGTGCCGATCGAATTCTTCCTGCCAGGTCCGATAGCCCGCGACGCGTGTCGCCTCCGGACATTGCTGTTTGATGAGCAGCGTGTTTCGATACGAGTAGTCGTGGAACTGGCTCTGGGCATCCAGCCACGCTTGGAACGCTTCACTGGCCTGTGCGTCGTCGACAGCCGCGACGAGGTCCTCGACCCACGCTTCGATCGTGCTATGCATCTCCTCGGATCGTGTGTCGGACTCGGTGAATGAGACCGACGCATCACTGGTCGTAGCCATGAGAATCACCGAAACAACGGCACGCGGGCCGACTCGAATCGCCCCGCACCCGTCGGGGGCGATACAAACTGACTAATCGACAACGAGGGGCTGGCGATTCAGTTCCTCACCGATGCTCAAGAGAGACTCCTCGATAGGACCTCACCGGACAAACAACGCGTACTCTGTAGCAACGAACACACGGGTGAACGAACTTCCAGCCCAGTCCCGAGGATGTCCTCGCAGGCGATTGCAGCAGTCCCACCGGCAGCGAGTGGTGTTGCCGGTCGGGAGTAAGTCCGACTGACGGTCACGTCTGCATCAGTCGCAGGCCGAGAATAATCGAAGCTTGCTGATTTAACCCTGTGGAAACGTCTGTTCCGCTTCGACCCCACAAGGTCCTTCTAACAGACTGTTGGAGTAGTTAACCTACACTAGGCGGATAGTGTTGGTTAAGCGGTTGCCGGCGGAGTCTTCTGAGGCTTACGCTGTTGTGGGCCGATTGAAAGGTCGCGAATGAATTATATGGCTTGCTATGGTAATTCTTCACGCGGGCATACACCTTCCGTTGCCTGGTTGGTGCACCTGTCACTGTCTCCCGCTGATTTGGTCGTCCGGGAGCGTAGGTAGACCCACGCTGCATCACAGCGTGGGGACTCACATCTCCTGCTGCCACTGCCTCCCGTGGTTGCGACGCTGCCTGTGGGTCTTAACCAACAACTACGCCGAGATGTAGATTGAATGCATACTCTGATATTATTGAAATGCCAACACGAACAGCCATACTTTGAAATCGGTTCTCTTCCCATAGCCACACAATGGGACAACAGGGTGGGATGCAGTCGCGGATATGGATAACTCGACTTGTTGACAGGATACAGCACCGGCTCGGATTGCCGCCGCTCGTAAGTGGGACGATTACTCTCGGGATGGTCCCAGTCTTCCTGACGGGATTGGTTTTCGTGTTGGCGGACGGCCGACTGCCGAGAGAGTTCCTCGTTGCTCACCTGTTGGCGATGGGTGTTCCCGTCGTCGGCCCTGCCGCGATTTGGTACTGGGACGTGCGTGTCTTCCCGACGTTCATCGAGGAGAGTACCGAGTTAGCGACGAATCCGACGGCCGTCCAACGCGTCGGCGAGCAGTACAAGCGTCTCTTCAGCACGCGCTCGTGGTACTTCGTCGTGCCGTGGACGGCCTTGGTCGTCGGCTTGATTGGATTGAATATTGGCTACTTCGAGACGGTCGGCATCGCAGGGTTCGGTGACCCGGCGTTTTGGGCGTATCTCCTGTTTGCGGTCTGGTGGGGGCTGATTACGGGCATCGGGTTCCACGGTGCGATAACTGCGGTTCGGGCGATTCGTGCGGTGGGGGATTTGGACTTACAAATCGAACCGCTCCACCCGGACGGCCTCGGGGGCTTAAGCATGATTGGTCGCCTCGCAATCTGGACGACGATGCTAATCTCGATTGGCTCGTTGGCCCTTCCATTGGCGTTTTTGCTCGGTACCGAGGGTGGCTACCGAGCCGTCGTGTATTTCGCGACCGGTCTCTACATCGTCCTTATTGCGGTGTCATTCGGGTACCCGACCGTGTACGTGAACCGGCGTGCACGAGCCATCCAAGAGCAGGAACTCGAGACACGTCGGCAGAAAATCAGACAGCTACAGCGGCAAGCCGCCAACCTTGAGGAAGCGGACGAGACGGCAGACGACACCGCGACGCTTGCGGAGGTGGCAACTCGGCTTGAGATGCAGCGGCTCCGTGACGAATTCAACGAGTACGACAGCGTGAGCCTCTATCCGCTTTCGGTGGGTATCATCATCCGGCTAATCTCGTCGCTTCTGCTCCCGCTGTTTTTCATCTTCGTCGATCTCTTTCTCGGTCGGCTTCTCTAATCGTACCAGGTGAATGACTGCGGACTCTCGTTAGTGGCGTTGCCCAACTCCCTTGGCCCAACCGCAGCTATCGGCTGGTCGCATTGGCGTTTAGATTTTGCACACCCTCGGTACACCTCTATGTTCGGTGGATGTATCGGCTGTTTTCGAAAACAGGGGCGGACGTTTCTGATCGATTCTTGCTTCCCTTTCACTGCAGCGTCGGCATCGGTATTCTGGTATAATCGCCTGCTGTCCCGGATTTTAGCGGTATTGAACAGTTGGGGTCGCGATGTGAGACGAACTCTGCCTGCGCTGGCCGGCGTGTCCCTGCACACACACAGTTGTTTCACACGCTTACCTTTCGGAGACGAAAATGAATGTACAACCCTCTAATCGGATACGAGAGCGAACTTACTCCACGAACCGGATTCTCAAGAGGTGTGCAATCCTCTCGAAGAGAGGTCCTAGTTTTGCTCCGTACTCACTGGATTTCGACATTGCTAAACTCGAATCTTGCTCCCCCGGTTTCGCTGTCAGTCAGAGTGATGTTCCATCCGTGTGCTTCAGCGAGCCGTTGCACAATCGCCAATCCAAATCCAGTTCCATCGCTCTTGGATGAATATCCGGGAGTAAAGACCGCATCCCGTTCGGCGTCAGGAACTCCCGGCCCGTCATCTTCAATGTAGATTGTATTTTCGTCTGCTTGACCGACCCTGATGGTGATGTCGTCTCCACCGTGTTCGATGGCATTGCGAAGCAAGTTCTCGAAGGTGTGTCGGAGCCGGTCGGGATCTGCGCGGATTGTGGCGTCGCCATCGATCTCCAACGTGGCTGCGTCGGTCTCAACCATCTCCCAACAGTTGCCGATTGTACTGACGACGTTGACCGGTTCCATCTCGCTCACTTGTTGCCCGTTGCGGGCGAGTGTCAGCGTGTCATCGATGATTTCGGACATGCGATTTAATGCGGTCTGTAGTGGCTCGATATGCTCGCTTTCTCGCTCCTCCTCGAGGAGCGTTGCTCGGCCCTGTGCAACGGCCAGCGGATTCCGCAAATCGTGCGAGATGACGCCAGCAAATTCATCGAGCCGTTCGTTCTGGCGCTGCAGTTCACGTTGCCGCCGGAGTCGCTCCGAGATATCACGGAAGACACCCTGGAAGAGCGGCTGGTCGTAATCCGTGTCTTCGATGACCCAGGCGTTGATTTCGACAGGGAACCGTTCGCCATCTGCTGTGACTGCGAACACGGGGGATCCGTCGTCGAATTGGGAGATAACAGCTGGTTGTTGCTCAAAATGTGTCTCGAAGAGCCGTCTGTACCGCTCTTGTTCCTCGGCGGGATGGAGGGAACCCACATGCATCGAGCGTAACTCCTCGCGCGTATATCCGAACAACTCTTCAGCCGCCTGACTTACCTCAAATATTTCAGTCGTCTCTGGGTTAGCAATTACAATCGCATCCGGTGAGCTCTGGATAAGTCCTTTGAGATCTGTGTCACCACCAGACTCAGGAGACATTGAATACATCGCTGTAGAATGCAAGGCCGTATAAAATGTCGAATCGACCTCGCGACTGTCCGCCACATCGCTGAACCTGCGTTATATAACCAGCACGATTGCCAAAACCTATCGACTGCGAAAGGGGTCAATGGGGCCGAATACCCAGATTCTGCTACGGCCGTTATCCACCCCTCTATCGATGTGTTCTGATAGCTAGTATACGCTGTCACTGATTGTCCGTGTACACCTCGGTCCACAGGTATGCAACGCCAATGAGGGCATAGAGAAATCCGAAGACTGCGAACGGGAAGTTGTCTTGCACAACGCCCGACACGGTTTGTACGAGACCGAGACTGACCATCGCGATTCCAATCAGGGTTCGAAGCCGCTCTTTCTCCATCGCTTCGAACTAATCTCCACAATGGGCCGGTACGGGACGTTTTGAACACCGGGCTTGGATGATGCGTGAGCGGTCACTCGTTTTCGAGTGCAGCGTAAACCTCCGCATGACGGCGTCCGTCAAGCTCGCCCATCTCGAGGGCGATTTCGCGGCGTTCGGCGTCGCTATCGGCCGCCTGATACCGCTCATACAACTGGCGGACCTCATCATCGACTGCCGTTGAGGAATCGGTGCTTGACGCCATTGCTTTGTTGAGGATACTCGGTGGGTCCTTTTATTGATTCCGTCCCGTTCAGTCCCGCCGCCACCTGTACCCACAGTCGGTACAGATGTACAGCTCCGTCGGTGCTTCGTCACTCGACCGGAGTTGCTTGATATCCCAGTACGCCTCATCGTGGTCACATTCGGGACACGTTACATCGGTCGTCGGCAAGCCGCGTTCGGTGTTGTCACCGCGGATGGTGAGTGTCCGTTTCTGCTGGGCATGGGTCGTCACAAAGGCGTCTGTCTCCGATTTCGGCGAGGAGTTTCCACAGCTCTGACAGTGCCAACCCATGTCCTTCGGATATCGGATTGACCCACAAAAGTCACATAACGGGCCACTGAGGCAATTACTTGACGTCGATTCGACTGCTCTGGAATGTTCGACTCGAGACATCGGTTTCAACCACGGGCACGACGGTGCGCCCGCGGCCGTCAGGGCGCGGCAAAAACACCCCTCTGAACTATTTTATCTTGTCACAGTCATCGCAGTAATCCAGTGGGAGACGGTGACCACACGGCTGGGCGTAGTGGTCCGTTGGACCGACGGTCAATACGCCCCTGATCGGATCGCCACACCGGGGACACGTCTCTTGGCCAGTCATTGACTCCGCTCTACAACGCTTCGCGCTGGCTGTGCGGGCGATACAACTCGAACGAACTTCGAATTCCAAAACATCAGAATATCGAGGCTGAGCGCCTCGCCCGTTGAGGCGCACAGAAACCGTGGCTACTCCATCAGATAGCCGACGAACTGCTCAACGGCCTCGTTGACCACGTCATCTTCTAATCGGCCGAACCAGTCTCTAATGTCGTCGTGTGCTGGCGAGGAGACACCCCACGGCACAATCGAACTCTCCGCCGGAACACCTCCCGCCCCGAAATCATCGGGTGATACAGGCAGCGTCTCTTCGTACCACGTTCGGGTCGTTAGCGTGAGTGCAACGTATTGTTCTCCGTGGAACGGATGCGACTCGGTATTGATGATGACGAATGGCCTCGAAGCTGGCTCTTGAGTGAAGGGGTCGTAGCCTCAATAACATCGCCGCGTTCGTACTCGGTCATTCGTTGTTTCCGTCACTCGGGTGCGCTTCGTCGCTGCCAGCAGTACGCCATGCCTCCATCTCTTCTTCGCCGAATTGTTCATCGAACGTCCGGATGTCTTGAGACAGGTCGAACGCTGCTGTTACGCGATCGCGGTCGCCAATGGCCCAGTACGGTGGCTTGTGTCGGACGAGATTACGATCCTTCAGCCGTGAAAGGACGGAACTGACCGTGTTGGGATCGATTCCGGTCGCATCAGCGATCTCACCGCGCTGGAAGGCTTGGTCGCTGTTCGCGGCTAGAAACGCCACGATCTGCTTGGCGTGGGGTGGCGACTCGTCGAACTGATCCTCGTGTTCGAAGGTGTCGATATCGATAGGCATGGTTACTACTTCTTGTTTGGATGTTTGCCTGTATGTATGTTTGCCTGCTTGAATCATGCGCCCCGCCCGTCGGGACGCGCAGAAACCTCTGCCTGCTGGAAATATCGCGTGAATCAACGTTCTTATTTTCACTCTCATTGAGGAGTATCAATAGCGAATGGCGACGGAATCCGTTCCCGCCGAATCCCCTGACAAACCGTGGTCGTACCTCCAAATCCAGCCAAGTACGGACCGACTCGACACGAACGCCCTCACCGATACGTTCCAGCGACTCCACGCCCTTGCTCCATCGCTCGAAATCGAAGTCCGACTCGTCGCTGACGACGATGGTCTTCAGTTCTACGTCGGCGCCGCGAGCGAACACGCGTCCACACTCCGCCAAACGCTCCGCCGACTCTTCCCGAGTGAGGCGAAGATCACTGACACATCCCCACCACCAACACCGCCAGAGGCGCCCGATACGGCGCTCGAACTTCTCGGCCGGGGTGAACGCCACGACGACTGGCAAACACGATTACAGCCGGTCCTTCGCGACGACGAGACGCCACAGTTCCCGCTGGCAGCCGTCGTCGACACGCTTGCCACCACGGACAGTACGGTCGTCTATCAGGCACTGCTCACGCCGAAACGGGATTGGCGGGCGACCGCCGACGTTCGCATCGACCAACTCGAACGCGACCGCGACACGCTCGGCCAGCGACTGTTCGCGTTCCTCGAAAATGATGTCGACGTCGACCCGAACCCCACGACTGAGGACCCGAAACACCGCGAACGCATCGAGTCGATTCGAGCCGCCGACAAGCGGCGGTCCTTCGTCGTCAACGCGCGTGCTGTCGCAAAGGGCCCCGACGCCAGGATGACGCTTCGGGAACTCGCCAACGCCTTCACGCCTGCCAGCGGGTCGTTCTACGAGATTCGCCATCGACTCCATACCGACGAAGAAGCCACAGCGAACGTCGCCGAGCAAATCGGGAGCCGTGACTGCGTCACCGAACAGTCGCTCACGACCCGATTGCGCCAGCGATTACCGTTGACGGACAACCGAAGCCCGGCTATCGTCACGGACCCCTCGACGGTCCCGAACTTCTGTCTACTCGATGGCGACGCGCTCACCGAAACGGGGCGACGAGCTTTGGAGGCCACACCCGACGAACGAACGGGCGTCCCCATCCCGGAAGACGAGCTTCTCGACCAGTACAACGAGGGGATGCTGCTCGGCTATCCACTCACGACCGATGACGAACCCATCGATACACCGGTTGCCCTTCCACCGTCGCTCCAACCACTCCATGCGGCGTGGTTCGGGAAGACTGGCTCGGGGAAATCGACCGCGCTCATCAACGCTATCCTCGAAAATCACGGTGCTACAACCGGCGCGGATATCCTCATCGACCCGAAAGGCGATGGGATGCCAGTCGAGTACCTTCGGGCCCACTACGCGGAGTACGGCGATCTTGACGACGTGTACTACTTCGACTGCACGGAGGTGCTGCCAGCGATTTCGTTTTTCGACATCCGCGATCAACTCGAAGACGGCATCGACCGAACCACCGCTGTCGAGGACGTCGTTGACCACTACATCGAGATTCTCGTCGGCATCATGGGCCGAGACCGCTTCGAGCAGGCGGTCCGGTCGCCGGACATCATCAAGTACCTCGTGAAGGCGATGTTCGACCCCGTCCACGGCGATGACGCCTTCTCACACCGGGAACTGCAGGACGCCACGCGGCGAATGCACGATACGCGGGATGCCCCGCCCGTTGTTGATGCGGACCTCCAACAGTTGCTCAGCGGCGTCGCGGCCAACAGCAAGCGGTCCTTCGATGAACTGATGCAGGGCGTCGCCAACCGCATCGAGAAGATTCCGCTCGACGACCGCCTCGCACAACTGTTCAACAACGTCCCCGAAGGCGATGACCCACACTTCGACTTCCGGGAGGTAGTCGACGAGAATTCGGTCGTTATCATCGACACAGGCGGCCTTCGAACGGAGAGTCAGCGGGCGATCACGCTGGTCGTCCTCTCACAGCTGTGGACCGCCCTCCAGCGCCGCGCCCAAACGACCGACGATGACGACCCACCGCTCGTGAACCTGTATCTCGAAGAGGCCGCGAGCGTGGGCACCTCCGGATTGCTGACCGACCTGCTCGCACAGTCGCGGTCCTTCGGCCTCTCGATGACGCTCGCAATGCAGTTCCCGGCCCAGCTCCGACAGGCCGACCAGGAAGCCTACGCCGAACTGCTGAACAACGTCTCAACGATCGTCACGGGCAACGTCGCTATTGACGACGACCTCGCGAAACGCCTGGCCACCGAGGAGATGCCACCCAGCGAAGTAGCGAACCGGCTACGTGCGCTCCGACGCGGCCAGTGGATGGCGTCGTTGCCGTCACGGTTCGGCGTTGACGAACCTCGGCCGTTTCTCTTGGAGAGTGCGCCCATTCCATCGGGCCATCCTGAGAGCGATGAACTGTTCTCGGATGCGAAAGGAACAGCGTTTGAGGCAGCCTTCGACGTTGTCCAAGACCGTAGTCGACTGGAACACGGTCTTGATATCGCGCTCAACACACGCCAGTCGACGATGCAGCGCCACGCTGCGACGACTGACTCCGTTGCTACATCTTCTGAGCCTAATCTCGAGACGGTTGAAGCCGAGACCGTTGACGAAGATGCCCGCGTTGATTCCGCGCTTCCCTACACGAATCGCCTGCCCAATCCCGTCGAATACGACGACGAAAGACACGCTCTCGTCTGTACGAGTTGTGAGACGAGATTCGACCCCACCTCAGAGGGGATGCGAAACACGATTCGTTGTTGTCACACGCTCGACGACGTTGCTCGAGACGAGGTGCCAGTCTGTGAACTAAATCTGAAACTCTCGGTTGCTGAGCGACGACAGAGCGCTTACACCGACGCCCAGTTACGGTTTCTGCAGGCGGTCTACTCGGCTCACCAGCGACGCTTCGATCCGGATCTCGAATACGACCTCCTGTACGACAGCATGGTCCGACTGCAAGAGTACACGGATGTCGGGCAAGCGGAGGTGCAGGAACTCCTCGATGCAGGACTGTTGGCAGAGGACTGTACGTATCCCCACAAGCTGTACACGGTCACGCCGGAAGGCCGTGAGGAAGCGAAGATTCGACATCGTGAGGGCATCGCCCACGGTGACGGGAAGGGCGATTTGAGTGAATCGAGTTTCCACGTTGCGATGGTAGAACTGCTTCGCCGCTACATCGAAGAAGCGTTCGTCAAGGACGATGACTCGGCTGCTGTTGAGGCCGTTTCGTATCACGAGGTTGGCTCTCACCGCCTTGATGTCGCGGGATTAGATTCTGACGGCGAGGTGGTTGTCACGGGTGAGGCCGAACGGTCGAACCATGATACGCTCCGTGCTGTTCCCGAGGATTACGACAAAATGGCGTCTCACGACCCCGAGGCGGCGATTTGGCTCGTCAAGAACCGGGATGGGGGCCACGATGTCTTGGACGCGTTGAATGACCCACCGGAGGGTGAGGTTCGCGTCGAAAAGGAATACAGTCGAAGTTCACCACCGCAACGATTCAAAATCAACGAACCGGGGTTCACGGAGATGTTCACGTTCCAGTATCTTCGTGACTCCGTCTTAGATTCTTGAACCGCTCCTTGGGATGCTACGCTTTTGATTACAATCGGAAGTGGATACTCGAGACTACCGGGCAGCCCGTCGGCCCAGAACGAATACGAGTAGGGCGATTAGTACCGCCCCAAATGCCGTATTAGCCGTTGCCAGCACCTGCCCAAAGCCGAGTGGAATGTAGTCTCCCATCCCGAGCGTAGTGAACGTTAGCGTACTGAAATAGAGCGATTCTAAGAATAGCTCTGGCTGTTCGGCTATCCGTGCGTATGTTATCGGGCGGTCTCCAACTGGCTGAAGCCATTCGCCGAGCGGATAGAGCAAGGCGATGAATACAATGAAGCTCGTGCTACCAGCGATAACACGCCAGGGACTTTCACCGTACAGAAGCGTCGCTCGTGCGACCTTTGCTCGACTCCAGCGCGCTCCTGCAATCACGCGTTCTTCGACGGTGTCTGCAGACTGTGTGGCATCGCTCCAGTACTCTCGCTTCTGAAGGTCTTGTCGACGGACGAAACACTGTGACTGCAACCGAGGACGAGCAGCCCTTCCTGCGAGTTCTTCAAGCGCCCGATAGACGCTTTTTGCTTTGTCTATATCCACCGCATCGGAATCGTCCCCGTAGCTCGGGTCGTAGATACAGACCGGTTGTGAGCGGATTGCGGATACCGTGTGAGGAGACGAATCAATCGCTGTGGAGGGCCGCCCAAGAAATTGCGTGTTATCGTCGATTTGGACATCTCCGAGAACCGCACCGAAGAGCTTCGACCCACGCAAATCCGCGCCGAATAGCATCGCTCGACTCAAAAACGTGGATTCGAGATTTGAGTCTTGAAGCACGGTGTTCTGGAGTGCTGCCTCGGTCAAGTCGGCGTGTTCAAAATCAGAGTTGGAAAGCTCCGCATCTTCAGCGAGGAAATCAGCAAAGGTACCCTCTTGCAACTGAACCCCTTCTGAGACCGCTGCTGCATTGAGGTTGATTTCTTCCCTGACGGTTGAGTGTTCTAACGAGAGCGCCTCCCGTATGGTAGCGTTGTCAAATCTGAGGGACCCATCGACTCGTGTCTGATCCATATCGAAGTATTTGGCTGTCGCATCTGAGAACACTGCCTCGTCACCAAATGAAGCGTCTGTGAAGGTGGCCCCGTGCTCAAATACGGCCCCTTCGAACCAACTGTCTGATTCGAAGACGGTATCGGTGAATCCAGCGTGGCTCTCAAATCGTGCGGGCCGATCGCTTTCATCTAACGCACTCGTCTCATCACGACCGAAAATGACTCGCTCTTCAAACACCGCTTCCTCGAATGTTATCGGTCGAGAACGCTCTTGACGACGAAATACGGCGGCCAAAAATATCGCTACGCCTGTAATTCGGGCCTGCTCAAAGGTGATACGGTCATTACAAATTGTTTCATTGAACGACACTGCGACTCTTCCAAGATACATTCCGCCAGCATATCCGTACTGTCGTGCCCGTGAACTGGCTCGAGATGGGAGAGGTGGAGCCTCCGTTTCGAACACTGCTTTACTGAAAATCGCTTGGTTCTGGAAAACTGTACGCCCAAACCCGACTCCTGCTTCGAATTTTGCCCTCGTAAACCGCGTGATTCCTCCGATTTCGGCTCCTGAAAACAGCGTTGTGTGCTCGAAGACTGCCCCCGTGAAATTGAGCGTCCCCTCGCAGGTTATCTCCCTGAAGAGCGCATGTCGCTCAAACCGCGATTCCTTGCCGTATATCCCGGAGGCAATCAGTCCGTCAAAATACGCTTCTTTCTCGAAAGTTGCCTCGGAAACACTAATTGATCCATCGACACGGGCACCTTGGAACCTAACGTGAGCCTTGATTGTTCCCTCGGTTAAACTGACATCCCCATCGACCTGTATGTGTGAGAGGTAAATATCTGCATCTGGTCCATCTCCAAGTTGTTCTTCACTAAGAGAAAGTTCCGAAAACCGACCGCCAATGAACTGCCGCGCTGGAAATCGTCCAGCTTCATCCCGCTGTGCCACCTTCTCGTTAAGCCCTTTGTGCGCTTCACTTGGTTCTTCCTCAGTATCTGGTGCAGTTACGCTGTTCACTTGGCGGACAAGTTCTTCGCTAAGGTCGAGATCTCTGGGCTTCTCTTCCAGTGGGAGATGAAATACACACAACTCGGCATCTTCTGCTTGGTCGTGTGGACAGCTCCAGACGCCGTCTTCGTTCAATACATCTTCATCGATATGACATTCATCACCGTCTTTCCCTCCCCATGTTTGGGGTTCATCCGGATCAAACACGTACTGACAGGACCCCTCACTTTCGCTCATCGAAACGTTGTACTAATCGGTAGTCCTTCAAATTGAGTAACAGAGGTCAAAACTACTAAAACACCGCAATTGTACCGGAAACAATTGAGAAACTCATCCGACTTGCTATCTTGTTGGGGTACTATGACGAACCGATGAACGAATCACGGGATGCGAAATTAACTGTGGGTATTCCGGATCATCGCCACCCGAACAGGGAGGATTCGTTCTCCTCTTGCAGACTCTCTACTTCCTCCTCCAAGGCTTGCCGTCGCTCGCGTTCTGCCTCCAGTTCTGCTTTGAGCTCCTCGTTGGTTTGCATTAACTCGGTTAATCGAGCTTCGAGTTCTTCGATTCGCTCCAGTCGTTGCGTTTCTCGCTCACGGAGTTCCGTAGTAGTGACTCCTGTCTCAACTTCCGGTGGCTCATCTGCTATTCCAGCGGGTTCGTAGAATTCACTCGTCCCCTCAATCGCCCGTTCGATTGTCTTCTCGCCGTACGTACTCCCATCGGCGAAGTGTTGTTCGTCCCACTTCTCACGCATTAGCCCCGAATCGCGGAACAACTGATCCATCTGTCGTGCATCACCGCCGGTCCAGAAGGCGAGTAGTGAACACAGCGCCATGTCTGCCTCCGACTGGCTTTCGTAGCCGCTCGTCGCCCCTCGCCACAGCGACTGGAACTTCTCACCATTGGCTGCGTTCTTCGCCTTCTGGAGGAGTTCGTCGTCTTCGAGACTGCGATTCGGTGTCGATTCCGGGATATCGTCACCTGAATCACTCTCATGGTCTGGAGCAACGTACTCCTCGTACACCGTCCGAAGCGCCTGTGTACGCGGCTGAATCGTGGTTGGCGTCTCCGCAACGTGGTCGGCTGTGACGGTGAAAAAGCGGGCTGTCTCGTATAGCTCAAGATCGTCTTTGCGGTTCCGACCGTCTGGAAGGTCGCCTTTCACGAGCACGTGAAAGCCGGTTCCCGACGGGCTGATTTCGGTGAAGGAATCCAACGTCTCGATGACTTCGTCGGCCCACCCCAGCGTCGTTTCAGTTTCGGGCACGCGGCAGTCGTCGAGGTCGACACCGACGAAGGGGTCGTCGTCAGTGAACACGAAGCCGAGCCCGTCTTCGGATGTGGCTCGCTCACGGGCGGCTTCGAATCCAGTCCACGTCTCAGGGTCCGTCGTCGAGGCGAACTCACCAGTGCTGGGATTGATCGGAATTTTCGTCGATTTCCCGTCTCGATTTTCCTCTCGCCAACAGAGCCACTGGTCGTGTTCTAACAGGGCGGGCGGAAGGTCCTCACGCGTCGGGAGTGCTTCGGACACGGTTATTTGATTTCACGTCGTACATCTGGGACTAAACGATTCCGTTTCGAGCAGTTTGTGGCGATTATAGCAGGACTGTCTGCTCTGTACGTACACCCTTTTGAAACGGTGTACGGTCGTGTATGCTTAGTGTACGGGCTGATTTCGGCGGTGTACACTCACTCGAGGCTCCGCAATGTGGGATGGTTGAGGATGCTGTACGCGGTCTGTTGTTGGCGAGTCGGCTTTGATTTGCTTGGATAGCACTGCTGGTTGGTGTCTGTTGCCCCGCTGTTTCATGTCGAACGGGACAGCAACGGCCAGATATCGCTGGATACGGCGACACCGTTTTGTCAGGGGTGTACACCCGCTGTACGCTGCCGAATGCGATGACTTACGAGCATCTGAAACCCGCGTACACCCCCCGAAGTATGGGGGTGTATCCGCCGATTTCCAAATCTGAGATACGCCAGTATGGTTTCGTTCTGATTGCTCTCGATTTTCTATCTCCTCGGCTGAGGCGCTCTCTCCGCTCTTTGGCTGGCTTTAGCCTGTTCGGATCCCGTCCGGTTTGCTTCTCTCTGGGTTGCCACTACCGCAGGTTCTCACCGTACTCACACTGCGGATGTTCGAATGAGTGTACACTCCTGTACAATCGGAGTAGAACGCCTGTATCAACTGATTCTTAGTTAGCAAGACTGTACAGTAGCCACGCTATTTGGCCATCTCACCGTCCTGTGTGCGGTTCTGAAGCGACCCACACTACACAGGTTGAGCGACCTGTTTGGGTAATTCAATATTCATCTCCGATTACGAAGCGACTTATTCTCGACTTCCACTCGTGGGTCACCTCCTAGCCCCCGTCTCGTTCACAATCCGTCCAATTGCCAGATCCCTTCGTGAGCCAGCTCGAAGGTCTCCAAAGCGACGCCAGATTCGCCAGCGACGAGTGTCGGACCAACCCAGCGTACTGGCTTGGCACCCCGACACTCCCAGCCGCGGGCCTCCGTTCCATGTTCGTCAAGCAGTATCAAGCGGACGTTCCGCTTCTCACCTGTGCCATTGAGCCACTCTTCGTACCACGTCCACAGCGCTCCCTCCTCGGTCAGACCGCGGCGCAGTTCAAGTGTCGGTGAGGTCGTTGCGAACTGGCGATCATCACTACTCTTTTTCGTGGAATCAAGCCCACCACTTCGGCCCAGTCCGAACAGTCGCTGCCAGAAGGAACGGTCATCGGCATCATCCTCCTTGCGCTCGTTGATGGACATCGACAGACCGCGAACCTCACTGAACCCGCCAACGACCATCGTATCTATCTCGACTCGAAAGCGGAACTTCGGGAGCGGATCGTCACGCTCGATTCCCGACATTAGCAGTCCCTCTCGAACAGATCGATAGTACTCGCTGACATCTCATCCAGAACGCTCTGTCTTCTCGTGACCAGATTGATTTCCCTTGCGAGAAGCGTGCTCGGATTTTTTCTTTGGGTCCTCCTCAGTATCCTGTTGATCTGGACGGGCTTTTTCGACCACTTCAGAGGATTCCGGCCGAGATTTTTCGACGAAATCAGCCCTCGTATCTGCCTCGAACACGGTCGCACTCTCGGATTTCGTCTTCGTCGATTTTGTCCGCGTTGTTCCGCCGTCTTCTTTTGGGGAAGCGCGCTGCATCCCTTCGTGAACGATAACGAGTCGTTCGATAGCAACTGCGTCGCGATTCGCGTCGAGTTTTGGGGCCTGGTAGCGAGCCGGCCAGGCTTGCTTGAACTCCCATCGAGGCCCCGGATTGCCCTCCTCATCAAGGAGTACGACAGCGACGGTGCCTCGGGCTTCGTCGACTTGACCCTGTTCAACCTTCTTACGCCACTCGTAGAGGACGACAGAGTCGTCGGTCACCCCGTTTTCCAGGACGAGTGGCCCGTACTCGTTCAGTCCCCATAGCTTTCGGCGCGTCGGCGGGTCGTTACCTTCCCGGTATTTGACGACGTTTGTACGGTTTTCGGGGATGTGACAGCAGCTAAAACCCGCCTTCACGATGCCGTCAAGCTCAACAATGAACCGCATTTGCCGGTAGGGGCCGTGTCTATCCGGCATCGTCACACAACCTGCATCCGAAACTTCGTTGCTTGTTTAGTATTCTCTAGCATGGTTCGTTCACAGTATGTCTGACTGTGATAAAAATCCATGTATTTGATACCTATCTTTCTTCGAGGAGAGGATCCCGTCGTTTACGACGGGGGTGAATCCGACAACCCTGACGCCAACTACCGCCGATAGCAATCCGGATATTTAACGGTAATCCACACCATTAAGTTGGTTTATTTACATAGGCTATGTGTGGCGATTGAGGTTACTCGCACCTACATTGGTTCCATCCAGAACCAGCGACAGGTCTGCGATGGCCTCGATTCGCTCGGAGACTCTGCCTCGAAGATTTGGAACGTCGCACGATGGACAGCCGACCGCATCTGGGATGGAACAGGCGAAATCCCCGACGAGGGCGTGCTGAAATCGTACATGAAGAACCAGCCGTGCTGGAAAGATTTGAACGCACAATCCAGTCAGAAAGTCATCGAAGAACTGTCTGACGCTTTCCAGTCGTGGTTCGACCTGCGACAGACAGACGACGGAGCGAATCCACCCGGGTACCGCAAACACGGCGACACACGTCCTAAGAGTACGGTCACGTTCAAAGCAGACGGGTTCAAACATGACCCCGAGAACAACCGCGTCCGACTCTCAAAAGGCTCGAACCTCAAAGAGAGTTGGTCGGACTTCCTACTCTGCGAGTACCAGACTCGCCCAGACGTTGACTTTTCGAAGGTCACCAAGGTACAGAACGTTCGAGCTGTCTGGAACGGTGACGAATGGGAACTGCACTTCGTCTGCAAAGTCGAACTCGAAACCAACGATTCCGCAGGCGATGAAGTGGCGGGCATCGACCTTGGTATCAAAAACATCGCCACGGTCGCATTCCCTGACGAATACGTTCTCTACCCCGGCAACTCGCTCAAAGAAGACAAGCACTACTTCACCCGCGTAGAGTACGACACTGAGGGTGAGAACGGCCCGTCAGAGAAGTCGATGTGGGCACGACAGAAACTCACTGACCGTGAGACACACTTCTACCACGTCCTAACGGACACGATCATCACCGAGTGTGTCGACCGCGGTGTTGGCACGCTCGCGGTGAGTTGGCCTGAAGATGTGCGAGAATCTGATTGGGGTGCGACGGGGAACAAGAAGTTGCACTCGTGGGCGTTCGACCGTATCTACCAGTACCTCGCGTACAAGGGGGAGATTCGTGGCGTTGAGGTACTGAAAGAGAACGAGTGGAACACCTCAAAGACCTGCTCACGGTGTGGTGACGACACGAAGTCGAACCGTGCCGAACGTGGCCTGTATGTCTGCTCGTCGTGTGAGTTGGTAGCCAACGCGGATTGCAACGGGGCGGAGAACATGCGGCAGAAGATAACTCCGAGTCCTCACGGTGAGGATAGGAGTAACGGCTGTGTGGCACAGCCATCGACACACTTGTTCGACCCCGAGAGCGGGACGTTTCACACGAGAGAGCAAGTTATGTCGTAGACCGGCAAATATCCCACCTGCGGGACGGGAAGCCTCGCCGTTTACGGCGAGGAGGGTGTCACGCTGATGATACTATCCGAAGCGAGAACTCAGAATCTATCTTTAATATGTTGCAGACCGAGGCGAGCCACGAGATGTGCTGGTCCCCGTTTCGGGAGGTCACGGGCAGTCTGGAGATTGCTCGGTGGCTTACTTCCGCCAACATCCATCTCCCAGCCCAGTTCGTCGCCGAACCGTTCGACAGCGGCTTCTACACGCTCACACACTGCATCGGCGTTCATCGACCGGACTTCGTTGTCGTGCATGAGTAGTTCTCCATCGACGATTGTCGATTCGACATCTCCAGTCGTCGCAGTGTTGGCGACTAAGGCAGGGATGTTCGTCTTCGGTGCGAACTTGGGGTCCGACAAATCCAGCATGATGAGGTCGGCCCGTTTACCGGGTTCGATACTACCGAGTTCGTCGCCGACGCCGAGCGCCCTTGCGCCCTCGATGGTGAGCATTCGGACCAGTTCCATCGAGTGAAACTGATTCGTCCCAAAGGAGAGGTTGGCTGCCAGTCGGGCCTGTCTGGCCTCTCCCAACAGGTCGCTGGAGTCGTGCCAGTAGTGGTCATCGAGACCGAGTCCAACTGTTGTGCCTGCCTCTCGTAGCGTCGGTACTGGTGTCCATTCGGTCTCCCCGTTTGCCTCCCAGTAGCAGAAGATAGATGGACAGTGGGCGACGGACGCGTCGTTTGCTGCCATCCGTTCGATGTCGTCTTCGTCGGTGACGCGAAAGTGTGCGGCCACGAGGCGGTCATCGAGAAGGCCGACCTCGTCTAGAAGCGCAAGCGAGTCATCGGCGTCGTTCGCTCGGGCCATCGTGTTGCTTGCGTCCAACTCGAGTAGGTGCGTGTGGACCGGTAGGTCGGGATAGTCGGCCGCAAGCTCGGCTGTGCGCTCCCAGACGTCCCGAGAGCACGACCAGTCGTCGTGGGGACAAACGGTCGCCTGAATTCGTCCGTCGTAGGTGTCGTGATAATCCTCGATAAACGAACGGGCGCGCTCAAACTGTTCGTCTTCGGGAATATCCCAAAACAGGTCACTAATCCACGGGCCGAAAAAGCCTCTCAACCCAGCCTCGCCGAACGCATCGGCGCCTCGACTTGGGAGTGCCTCCATCGCGTTGGTCGTCGTGATACCCCCTCGGATGAAATTCAATGCGGCGAGGTCACAGCCTGCCTCGACGAGATACTCGTATTTGCCACGCCCAAGCTGCTCACAGAAGGCAGTCATTTCAGCGAACAATTCGCCGACGCTCAGTTCGCTGAACGCGCCCGTGAGCGCGGTCAGTTCGAGGTGAGCGTGGGCGTTGACCAACCCCGGCATGACGAGCCGACCGCTTCCGTCGATGACGGTTTCGGCGACTGCATCGGCGTCGTCCGGTTCCGAGGGCCGAACCGACTGAATTATCCCATCGTCGACGACAACCGTTCCGTTTCGATACAGGTGATTGTTCTCGTCGACAGTCAACACCGTCGCGTCGTGAATCAAGATATCTGGCGACATGGGAGAGGGACTGAACTATTCGCAGCGTTCGGTTTGGCTCGACTCGCCGGATTTGAGGTTCGTGCTGGCAATCTGGGGTCCGGTCGGGCGTGCGTCGACCCGATATGACGAGGGGCGTCCCCGAACGGGACGGAGGCGCACTCTAGGGGTCGCTATCGGAAACCGAAGACGGTGGAACGTTTCCGCCTCGCCCCACCGCACAGGGTCACGGTGGATGACCTACTGCGATAATACCGAGCGGAGTCGGGGTTAGATACCGTGCTCCGCGACTGGCGTTTCCTGCTCGTCGATGAAATCACGGACCGTCGCCGTGATGCGGTCCGGTGCTTCTGTTGGACCGCCGTGGCCGACGCCCTCGAACTCGACGAGTTGGCCGTCCGAGAGGGCCGCATCCACCGCACGGATGCCGTCTCGGAGGTGGGGTGGCCCCTCGGTGCCAGTCAGCAAAAGCACGGGCGCGTCGATGTCGAGTGAGTCCGGGAGCTGGTACTGTTCGATAGCGCGGTTGATTCGGGCGATGTTCTCGGTCAGCGCGACGATATCTGGCCATGGCGGCCACTCGGCGAGCCAGCCTTCCAGATTCTCGATTTCGCCACCGTGCATCACCTCGCTGATGTAGAACTTCATCGCTTCGCGTCGGTCGCCCGCATCGATTCGGTCTTGCATCTGTGCGGCGAGGTCGGCCTGCTCTCGATATTCGCCAATGAGGACTGCGGGCTCGTATGCGATGACCTTCCTTACCGACGTCGTTCGTGCGGCCTCAATCGCCAACAGACCGCCGAAGGAATGCCCGAACAGAACGGGGGTCCCCTCGACTGCGTCAATGACGGCTCGAACGTCCTCGACTCCTCGGTCAAGATAATACTCCGTGGAGTCACCGCTTTCTCCAACTCCACGTCGATGAGGAATAGTGACCGTGTAGTCTTCGGCGAAGTGAGGAACTAACGGCTTCCAATACTGAGGAGATGATCCTCCGTGAAGGAGAACGAGCGGTGGTCCCTCTCCGTGTTGTTCGAATGCGATACTGGTACCATCTGCCGAAGTCACTGTCTGCATGGATACGTCTCGTCGTTATTGTGGACGTGGAGAATGCCTGTCTCTCAGCCATTCGGCCGTTTAATACCGGAGGGGTATACTGCGACACTCGATTTGAGGAGTCCTCGCGCAGTCTCACCGTTCGTCGATTAGTTCGGTCTACGCCGACGCAGTCTCCAAAACCACTGCAATTCGGGAGTGAACTGCCAAGAACGAGAGATGAGACGTTACTGAACTTCAGCCTTGGAGGCTCGCTTGAGCAGACCGACAGCAATGGCACCCAAAACCACGTTGAACGCTAAGAGAACACCAACCGCGGGAATGACTGTGTTCCAGAATCCAGTGAACGCCGTTACCTCGAAGACCGACATCACGTCCTGTCCGAGCATGAGCGCTCGGATGCCATCGACGCCGTAGGTGATGGGGTTGACGACTGCGACCGCTTGAATCCAGCCTGGGAGGACCTCGAGCGGAAGGAACGCACTGGAGATAAACAGTAGCGGGAACGTCAGCAGATTCGCAATCATCACCGTGGCTTCTCGGTCGCGGGTGACGAGCGCGACGATGTTCGAGTACGCCATGAACACGCCACCGAAGACGATTGCGACAACGAAGATACCCACGACGCCGAACAGCCCTGTCTGGAGGTAGTGGTCGACAGACGCCCCAGACTTTACACTCAACAGCAGGTAGCCGAGCACGAGAATGATGCCCGTCTGGACGGTAATCCGAACCACCTCGGACAGCATTTTACCGACGAACATCGCGCTCCGATGCATCGGGGAGATGAGCGTCTTGTCGAACATCCCCGTCTCCATATCGTCGACCAAACCGATACCGGAGACGGCAGCGGCGGCCAGTGCTGATTGAATAATAATCGCGGGTGTGAGATACGTCACGTAGGAAACGCCACTACTGACGGATTGGGAGATGGCGCCTCCCGCGATGGCGCCGAGGACTTCGGCCATGAGGACGAAGAAGATAATCGGCTGGACTAGGGAGGTGAACGTCACGTAGGGGTTGCGCGAGGTCTTGACGAGCCATCGCTTGAAACTGATTCGTGCGTCCGTTAGGGAACCGTTCCCCGATGCTCGCGTTGCTGAATCGCTCTCGATACCCGACTCGTCGGTAACGCCGCTCATCGAGTCACCTCCTGAACGGTCGCGGTTTCTGTAGCGATGCCGTTTTCTTCGATCTCAGACCCTCCGGCCAGCGTGAGAAAGACGTCGTCAAGCGTCGGTGATTGAACATCGAAATCGGTGATTGTGATATCCGCCGCGGCCAATTCGGTGAACAGGTCGCCCACGGCAGAGCGCACGTTGTCGGCTTCGATAATCAAGCCCTCGGCGGTCTGTTCGATGGTTGCCGCCTTGAGGGCGTCGAGTTGACGGACAACATGCACCGCCTGGCGGCGTTTCTGGTCCGACGGGTCTTTCAGTGACAGTGTGGCGGTATCCGTCCCGATGGCTGATTTGAGTTCGTCAGGTGTTCCAGTGTGCGTGATTTGGCAGTCTTGAAGGATGGCGAGTCGGTCACACAGTTCGTTCGCTTCTTCGAGATACTGCGTCGTGAGAAACACCGTCGTTCCTCGGTCGTTGATTTTCTCGAAGTAATTCCAGACCCGGAGTCGTGCCTCGGGATCGAGACCGGTCGTTGGCTCGTCGAGGAAAACCACCGGGGGACGATGGACGAGCACGGTCGCAGTATCGAGTCGCTTCTGCATCCCTCCCGAGAACGTCTCTGCTCGCTTGTCGGCAACGTCTCGCAAATCGACGAGTTCGAGGAGGTCCTCGATACGCTCCTCCCGTTCGTCTCTCGGAACGCCGTACATCTGACACGCGATGCGTAAATTTTCACGTGGCGTCAGTTCGAAGTCGATACTCGTCTCTTGGGCCATGTAGCCGATGGATTCACGCACAGCCTGTGGGTCGGTTTTCGTATCGTAGCCGTTGATTCGAACCGACCCCTGTGTCGGGGACAGAAGCGTCACGAGGGTTTTGATAGTGGTCGTCTTGCCAGCCCCGTTCGGTCCGAGGAATCCGAAGAACTCGCCTTTGTCGACGTTGAGAGAGACGCCTTGGACGGCTTCGGTTCCATCGTCGTACGTCACGTGGACATCCTCTGCGTCGATAGCAGCTTGAGACGCCGAGCTACCCATCTGGTCTGCGGAATGGTCTTGTCTCTGTTGCAATGCCATAGGCGAGTAAGAAATCACGTCGAAGTCGGGTAGGACGTTCTCGAATTCGTGAGGTCGTTTAAGTACCCCCCCCAATCCGAGAGCGGGCCGTACACAGTCAGTCGGGGAGTGGGGGCCACGTCGTAGCTACGGTTTCCTCGATGAGTTGGGTTTGCGCCCGGCGCAGTCGTTCGGAGACTGAAGATGGTGAGATATCCAATTCCATTGCAACGTCTTCGAGGGCGGCCTGCCTCGGAATATCGAAATACCCCCGTTCGTAGGCGATTCGAAGCGCCTCGTGTTGACGGTCGGTCAGTCCATCCCCTGCTGGTTCAGACTCCCCATCTTGGGTGAGGCGGTGCAACCGGAAGTGAGCGTTCTGCTGCCAAAACGAGGAGAACTTGCTGAATGCATCTCGGTCGGCGAACCAGCCGGTTTGTCGCCATCCGTCTGGCACCACGTCGATTCGTTCGATAATCGCGTCGGCCGTGGCGAGGGCTTCGAGCCCTGCGAGGTCGTCGAGTTCCTCTCCGAGTTGCTCCTCCAGACTGAGCGCCGGGATAACCTGGTATCGTCGAGTTTCGCCGGCCTGACCGATGAGTGTCCACTCACCCACGTCGTACGCCTCGGCCAGCGCGTCTTCGATGTCCGGCTGCGGACCGTCTTGTACGGTGACGAGAAACAACGGACGGGCGCCGTGATTGAACTGCATCTCGAGAACCACTGTCGCTTCGGGAACGTCAGCCGCCACATCCGTGAGCGGTAACGCCTCACAGTCGATACTGAACTCCGCGACGAGTCCCATGTGTCGTTGTTTCTACCGATGATAATGGTGCTGTCGAAAGCATCGACGAAATCCAAACGGCTGGTCGAGAATCGACTGTTCGGACGCCATCTCACTGCGCCGGCTGTTTCTCGCAAAAAGGTGGCACCACGGCTGTCCTCCTCTCGTAATAAATACCCCAATGACTGAGAGAACGGCTTAGCCGACTCGTCCACGAAACCAGCGTTGCATGCTGACGACTCGCTCCATCGATGGCATCGAGATAGCGTACGAACGACACGGCGACGGCCAGCCACTGGTACTGCTTCACGGCGGGATGGCTCCCCGACAGTACTGGCACCCAGTCGTCCCATACTTCGAGGAGTATGCCGCGGTGATTCCTCAACGGCCGGGGTTCGGCACGTGTCTCGATGACCACGACGAGACGAGCGCCGATGCGGTACTGACCCGTGAGGCGCAGTACGTTCGGGGGCTCGTCGAGGCCGTCGATGGCGACCCGATTTTGTTCGGGCACTCCTACGGTGCGCTGACGGCTGTCCAGTCCGCGACGGATGCGCCGGTCGATGCGGTCCTCGCATACGAACCGGCCGTTCTCCCCGAGGAGTTCCGTGCGGAGGCCGACCTCGCCGACCGAATGGCGACGCTCATCGAGGATGGGGAACGGCAGGAAGCGGTGAAACGATACATCGAGCAGGTCCTCCATCCCGATGGAATCGATGACCTCGATGCGTGGTTGGCGGAGTGGCCGGTCTGGCCGGATTGTGTGGAACTCGCCGAGGAAGTCGTCCGAATGAATCGTGCCGTCGAACGCTATCAGCTCCCGGAGACGCTCGACGTCACAGCACCCGTACTCGTGATGACGGGGACCGATGGACCGAAATTCCTCCGTGAGAGCGCTCGCGACGTTCAAGAGGTACTTCCACACAGCCGTCTCGTCGAATTCGACGGCGTCAGTCACAGCGGCCCCGGAGAAGCCCCGAAACGAATCGCCGCGGAAGTCGATGCGTTCCTCAGTGGCCACGAATGACGGAGAACAAGCCATAGACTAGCTGGCAGTGGCGACGGCTGTACACCCTCCTGACCGGTCGTGTCGAACTTCGAATACTGGCGACAGCCGACCGACCGGCTAAGGGAGTCCCACTCGCGAGTCGCCGCCATTACTGTTCGGGTGCGATTCCCCCTTCGTTTCTGGTCAGCAGGTACAGTACGAACGAGGTGAGCCAGTGTGCGCCCGCGTAATCCTCGGTGAACGCCAGTTGTAGGCTATGTTCGACGTGACGCTGTGCACTTTTTTCGAGCGGTTCGGCGACAGCATGGTCACCGAGTGTGCTGGCGATGCCAGCCATCGACCACGCTTTCGAGAGATTAAGGCCGACGAAATGCAGTTCGAGGCCGTCATCGCTGTCTGTTTTGACATCGACTGGATCGAGGATGGAGTCGTAGGGAGAGTCGGTAATTGCGGGTACGAAGCCCTCGAACCACTGTTGGAACTCCGCTCGTTCGAGTACTCGCCGCATCAAGTCCGCTTCCGTGAGTGCTGGTGAGAGGAAGTCCCATCCGAGCGGCTCGTATTCGACAGGATACGCTTTGTCATCGAGAAAAAACCGACGAGAGGTCTCTACGACGGCTGTTTCGAGTGCGTCGTCGTCGACGACTCGGGCGTAGTCGAGGGCAAGCGAGAGCGCGAACGCGGAGTTGTCGTGTGTGCCGACTCGAAACGGACGGTCTTGGGTGAGAAATTCACGTTCGAAAAGCTCGACGACACGTTGCTCAAGGGGTTCGAACATCTCTCGCCACTTTTCGGCACGGTCAGCGTCCCAAAGGGATAGCTCCGAAACGAGGCGCAGGAGCCACGCCCAGCCGTACGGTTTCTCGAAGGACTCGTTGTCAGCCAGATACGCTGCCTCTTGCTCGATTTTCTCGGCTGTAAACCGCTCTTCGAGCGTCGAGACAATGGCTGACTCTTCAGGATGGTCATCAAAGAGACGGAGTTGTCGAACGAGACACCAGTGATTGTGTACAGCAGAGTGCCAGTCAAAACACCCGTAGAAGACGGGATGGTCCTCGCTCGGTTGAATCGAGTCATCGGCGCTTTCGACCACTCGTGCAAAGTGGGGATACTCCGTATCGACTGAGTCGAGTGGGTACTCGGAGAGGGCGGTACACAACTCGGGCGTAATCCAGTTGGCGTGCCCTGACAGAATCGTAGGCACGTCGTTGTTCTGAAGGGCGTTCATGGGGTGTGTGTATTTGGCACAACTGTTAGATTTGTTGCTCGTTGGTCCATTCTACACCGGGAGAAACCCCAACCTGGCGAGTTGCCAGCTGAACAGGACTCCGAGAACCGCCAACACGGTTTGGTGGAGCCGGATTCGCAGTGACCAGTAACTGTGCCACCACGCGAGGATGGCCCCACCTGCCGTCCCAGCAGCGAAAACTGCAATCACTGGTGGTAATGCGAGTGCGATTTGCATCGGGAGTGGTCGCGTGATGAGCGTGAGGTCGCCACCGGTCTCCAAGACGAAGACGAAGAGCACGACGAACCCGATTGAGACACTACACAGGCCGACGCCTGCTGCACGGCCGAGCCAAGATGGACTCCTCAGTCGCCGTGTAATGCCGTGGACGAATCCGCTAGTGGCATCTCGATTCTGTTGTTGTTCGGTTTGTCGGGGGCAGTGTTGGTCTGTCATTCTGAGTCGTTCATATCCTGTCCGTTGTTCGTGCCATGCTTCGTCCACCGCTGCCAGGCACTGTGTCCGCCCCAGCCGGCCAGCGAAACGCCGAAGCCCGACAGTGCCGTCCCGAGGACACCACCAGTGACTTCCTGATGGTGGTGGGCCCGAACGGGCTGATAGACGCCAGTGGGTTCGCTGTTCATGTTCAACACGGCCACTTCACCATCCGTGACCTCGAAGGCGAGGACGTCATGACCGCCGATTTCCTCGTATACGTACGGTTCCGTCTCGACCCACATTCGGGCGCCTCCGTCGAGCGTCGTCGTGCGCAGGCGACCGCTGGCTGCCGGTTCGACGGTCAGGTGTTCGAGCAGATTGGCGACTTGGAGTGGACCGCTCTGGGGGAGATACGAGAGCCTGTACTCGCCTGCGACGATTTCAGCACGCTCCTGACCGTTCGCTTTCGAAGTCGGTGTCGGCGTAGTCGGTGCTGGCTGGAGAGTATACGCTTCGATGAGTTCGTCAACGACGGCTTTTGGACGTTCACTCGGATTGCTGTTGTAGGCGACGAAGATTCCAACGTCGTGGTTCGGGGCGAGCAGCAGGTGGCTGGTGAAGTTGACCGTCGCCCCCGAGTGTGCGATGAGGTCGGCATCCGGGCTCCCGTACTCGTGGAAGCCGTACCGCCAGTTGGTGACTGCTGGATGGCGCACGTGGTGGCGTCTGTGCATCGCCTCTGCGGTCTTCGTGTCGAGCATTCGTCTATCTCCGACTGCACCGCCGCCGAGGTGTGCGCTCATGAACGCCGCCATATCCGTCGCCGTCGCACTCAGCGAGCCCGCTGGACGCATGTTGATGTACACGTCATCGGCTACCGTGAACGACGCATCGTCGCGGACGTGTGGTGCGGCGAGGTCACCAGATAGGTCACCGGTGGTGGGTTGGGCGAACGTGCTGTTGGACATCCCAAGCGGGTCGAATATCTCCGATTGGATGTACTCCTCGAACGTTGTATCGTGCGTTTCGGCGACAACGTGGCCTGCGAGTGCTGCACCGTAGTTGGAGTAGCCAACGAGTTCACCGGGTGGACGGATACGTTGACGCTGGTTATTGGCGAGAACGGTCTCTAAGGGGTCAATGGCAGCCGGATCGGCGACGATATCGGGATCGAGCGTGGACTCGAATCCGGCGGTGTGTGTGCCGAGATGTCGGAGCGTTACAGGGTCGCCGTAGGTGTCTGGGACGGTGACTGCGGAGTCGCCGAGATACGTGTTCATGTCGGCATCGAGGTCGAGTACGCCTCGTTCGACACCTTGCATGACGGCGGTGTACGTTACGAGTTTCCCAACCGACCCAACCCGGAACACCGTCTCGTCTGCTCGAACCGAATCGTCGCCATCGATATCGGCCACACCGTACCCTTTGGTGAGGACGGGAGTGTCACCAGAGACGACGGCGACGGTTGCGCCGGGAGTCGTCGCTCCGACCCGTCCGGCCATCACCTTGTCGACGACCGCTTCGAGTTCGCTCGAATTTGCGAAGGGCTCGTCACGGTGCTGTGTGGCGTTGGCGTCGGTCGGGGCGCTCGTTCGACCGATCGTGATTCCGGTGCCACCGAGGATTCCAATACTACCGAGGCCGGTGAGAAACGACCGTCTCGTCGTTTCATCGGTCCTGCCGTTCGTCGGAGAGCGTTGTGGTCCTGTCATGAGTCGGAACGATTGTGGGGGGTATGTGACGGTCGTGGTGTGGTTACAGTGGTTCTGTGGGGTGTGACGGGGTAGCTAAGTCGATGGGTAAAAACGTCGGGTACGGTGCACATCGGTGCTCACCTCGGAGTAATCTCGATGGCGCTGATGAGACCGAAAAACGCGGTTGAGGTGTTCTCGACGTTGAGGTCGGCCTGCTCAACAGTTTTCAATGGGTCGTGATTCAGTCGGCAGCCGTTCTTCTCGTAGTGTGACTCGGCACGCCAGTCTTGGAGCCAGGCAAGCGGTGCGGCGTCGCTGTGGCGGTGTTCGAGTAGCAAAATTTCGCCGTCAGGTGTACAGACCCGCTCCATCTCGTGAAGTACGGCAATCGGATCAGGGAACGTGCACGTAGAAAACGACGAGATGACAGTGTCGAAGCTGTCGTCGTCGAAATCGAGTGCTTGGGCATCCATCTGGTGGACAGTGCCGTCCAAATCGAGCCGATCGAGTTCAGTACGAGCGTGGGCGAGCATCTCACCACTGATGTCGATGCCGACGACCTCGCTTGACGACGAGAGATAGCGAAAGTTCTGCCCAGTGCCACAGGCTACATCGAGCACTCGCCCATTCGCGTCGCTGAACTGCCGACGACGATACCGACCGGCGAACAACCGGTCGAGTCGCTGCCATCGAGCGAGCTTGTCGGCCACGCTTGCGTACGCGTCGGCGATTTCCTCGGCCGATTTCGAGCGTTTCTGTGCCGGATGCAGTCGCTCCGTATTTTCGTTTTGTGTTCGATTCTCCTGGTTTGTCGGTTCGTAGGGATTACTCGATTGCACGGTTGGGCCTCCGTAATCTGCAATTACGGGTCCGGCCATCGACACCGATAAATATATTGGATATTTGATAATTTATCGAATAAGCTTCAAAACTGGAGTTGAGCAAAAAGCCGGGTAATTGCGCTCCTGATACCGAAATTTAGCGACTCACTCGAATTGAGCGCCATTTGCTCAATGGAGGTTTCGTAAAGAGTCTGTCAAGAACGGTGAAATTCACCGTTTTCGCGTCGCACGCGCTCGGTCCGTATCACCGTCGCGGTTGAATCAAGAACCAGTCGAACCGCATCACTCTCGTGACGCAACACGACCTCGTATTCGTCGGGATTGGACTCGATTTGCTCGGATGTCCAGTCCCCCTTGTAGAGATGTTCGTTGAACTCCCAGATGCCCTGTGAACTCACATCGACACCCCGGTCCCAGTGGAACGCTATCGACGCTGGATGGTGGACGACACTGTACGTCAGTGGGCTGTTGTACTCCCGAAGACACTCCTCACACGCACTCGTCACGAGAAACGAGTCAGCGTCGGGCAACGGATTCCCTGGCACTTCGATTATGCCGGCGGAGAGGTGAGCCCCACATTCTGGGCATATCCCGATTCGAAGTTGCTTGGCGACCTCCACACTTTGTCGTTTGACGCTCCGAATCAGTGCATCATCGTCGTGGGTCTTCACTTGGGCAGGAGTTATCGGCTGCCCCGTAACTGGTTTCTCACACGCCGAACAGTCGATACGGAAAAACTGGTGTGAGAGAAATGCTTCAAGCGCCTCTTCTCCACAGAAGACGCACACACCCTCAACCGGTTTGGGGCCGAAGGAATCCGGTTGCTGGTAATTTCCGGATAAGATGAACCGGACGATGCGTTCGCCAGCGTGCGTAAGCGAGTACCCGTCGTCGCTTTTCCGTAGGTACGTCCCTGTCAGCTCGCCCAAGTGGTACGACAGCTTCGACGTATTCTCGACCTCCACGTAGTCATAGATTTCAGAAAACGCGAGTTCAGTAGATCCTGACCCAACTTCATCGAGTTCATACTGGGCAACTGCGACAGCGCGAAGGATGTCGACTCGAGTGTCGTCAGCAAGAAGCCGAAAAATGTCCGTAACCGAGTGGTTTTCCGTCATTGTCCTCCGTATTTACTCTCTGTTCAGCGGCAATATTGAAACCCGGGTCGTCCTCACCGGAGCAACGCCGAAAACGAAGCAGGCAAATCGTTCACACCGTACTGCGGCAGAATTGGGCGGTGGCCTCACCGCCCCAACAATCCCTCTCGCCTCGTGACTCAAACTCACGTTTCACCCTCGAAAATCGTTAACACCCGAACCGTCGAACGGAGAGGCATGCCGCCTTCCAGACGACGACTCCTCGAACTCGGTGCGCTCTCGATGACGGCACTCGGTGGGTGTTCAGGACTCGGTGACCCACCGCCGGACGGGACGCCTACGGAGACACCCGACGGAACTGAGACGCCCGACCCGACGGCGACGCCGACCGACGAGGTGGCCCCGGAACTCGTCTGTGGTACCGGACCGCTCCCCGATGCGGGGTGGCCGCTGTCGGAGCGCTCGGTCGGGCGGACGAACTACGCACCCGACGGCGACGGGCCGACAGAGAAACCGAGCGCGGAGTGGTCGGTGACGGCGACGCCACCGGAGCGCGGCGAGGTTCGCTTCACTCGACCTATCGTCGCCGACGGACGCATCTACGTTGGCCGGAACGTCGCCGTCGGAACCTCCGTTCCGAAACCGGACAAGCAGTATCTGCAGGCGTACGACGCCGCGACAGGCGACCGCCTGTGGGAGTACGCAATAGCGGGGACGCCGCAGTCGGTCGCGACCACCGACGAGGCGGTGTTGGTGGCCGACCGGAGTACACTCCACGCCGTCGAATCCGGTGGCGAGTCGGCACGGTGGACGCACGAACCCGACGGTGGCGTCGACGACGTACTCCCGATTCCGGACGGCGTGTTGGTCGCCTCGACGCGGGCCGACAGCGACGACACGGTCGTCGCGCTACTCTCCGATGGCGAGGTCGAGTGGGACGTGACTGTCGACGCGTGGCTGGATTCCTCGCTCGGGTGGACCGACGGTCGGGCGTATCTCGCGACAAACGACGCGGAACTCGTGGCGATAGACACCGACGAAGGCGAACAGCTGTGGACCCGCAACCTCCACGACCGCGAGGACAGGAACCCGGCGACGCTGCTCGTGACGCCGTGTGCGGTGTTCGTCGCGGTCGACGAGGCGCTGTACGCCGCCGACCGCGACGGAGAGGTCGCGTGGTCGGTCAACAAGTCGTTCCGGGATTTGGCGACCGACGGCGAGTACATATACGGCGTCGACGGTGACGGCTACGCCCGTTCGCTGTCCATCGAAGACGGCGAAGAAGACTGGGAAGAGTTCCGTGGCGCCGTGAACGAACGCTACACTGACGGGTTCTTCGACGGGCTGGCAATCGACGACGAGACGCTGTACGCGGGAACGCTGGAGGATGGCCTCCTCGCCATCTCGACGGACTCCGGCGACGTACGGTGGGTACTCGAACGCGACCTCGACGGGGTTAGCGTGTCGGTCGTCGACGACACGCTGTACGCCGCGTGGGGGAATCGACTGCTCGCGTTCGAATAGCGGTTGACCATTGACTGCCCGTTCTGAATGTCACGGAACCGGAACAGTCGCGCTGTTCAAGCCGCTTGAATTCGAGCCGCTCGAAAAAGATGACGTGTTCGCCCTCGCAGCGAGGTGGGGCCACGAGGATTCAGCGCAGGTAGTGGAAGCTCATGCCGAGAACTACCCCGAACACGAGGTGTGCGAACAGTCCCATCAGTCCGAGGTTCGGCAGCGGTGGCGGACTGGGGAAGCCAACGGCCGACAGCCACAGCGGCATGACAACGCCCGCGGCGACCACCCAGAGGAGAACGCCGTAGGCGAGGCCGAGACTGACGACGCCGCCCAGCGACTCCCCGACGGCTGCCAGCCGAGGTTGCGTCGACGCCGCGACGAAGACGATACCGAACACCGCACTAATCGACATGTGGACGACCCAGCCAGCGATTCCACCGGACAGCCCAATGAGCGCCGGAATCGCGTTCTCGATGACGGGTGTCATCAGCACCGAAAACAGCACACCCATCACGAGTCCGCCGATCAATCCCGCTCCCACGCCGTGTTGCCACGACGAACCGTCTCGTACCGCTCTGGGCTGTCCGAGGCCCTGTGTTTCCTGTTGTGTTTCTTGTGCCATCACAATCACGGGGTACCGGAGGCATTCGACTCGCATAAGGCGTACAGATAGTTCACGAAACGCCGTCTCTGCTCGTCTCGGCTTACCGATGCGGTCTCCCCAGCGCACTACCTTTCAACAGCGAGAGAGTCCCGCCGTTCACGGCGGATGTGAACCTCGTACACTCGGTTAACACACCACCACGGTACTGCTAATCCTAGGTCTCCAACGAGCCGGAGCTCTTTACTTTCACTACGGATGGCTGACGTTCAAACCCGAAGCCGACGGATGAAAAAACGGATGAAGCGTACCAACACGTTCACCGTGCGACCGCTCACCGGTACCGGAGAGCAACTGCTACGGGACTTGTTGGACGCTTCCGCCGCTCTCTGGAACGAAGTCAATTACCAGCGTCTCATGCGGTACAACGACGAAGCGGGCTTCGAGGGCGACGTGTGGACCGCCGATACAGGCCAACTCGAAGGCCGGTACAAAGGCGTTCTCGGTGCATCCACCGCCCAACAAGTGATACGGAAGAACAGCGAAGCGTGGCGTGGGTTCTTCCGGCTGAAAGATCAGTATCACGACGAGTCGAATACGTCGGTCACGGACCACCCGGAACCACCGGGCTTCCGTGGCAACGAGGACGATGGACGCCAACTTAAGACCGTCATTCGCAACACGTCGTACACCGTCGAATGGGGCGAGCGATCCCGGCTTGAGGTACTAATCGGGAGCAAGTTGAAAGACCGATACGACCATACTGGGCGTCTCCGGCTGGAAATCACTGGCGACCCGAATTGGCCCGATTACGAGAAACAGGGCCGGTTGGATCTGTGGTACGATGAGACTGATAGCATCTTCCGAGCTTCCCAACCCGTGACTGTGTCTGACGATACACGGGATACTCCACTGGCCGAGGAAACGGCCGCTCTGGACATTGGTGCGAACAATCTCGTCGCCTGTACCACCACGACCGGCGAGCAATATCTGTACGAGGGCCGCGAGTTGTTCCAGCGATTTCGCGATACGACGCGGGAGATTGCCCGATTGCAGTCCAAGCTACGGGAAGGCCGATTCAGTAGCGAGCGTATCCGACGGCTATACCGGAAGCGAACCCGTCGCCGTGACCACGCACAAGAGGCATTGTGTCGTGACCTGCTGGAACGGCTGTACACCGGGGGCGTGGACACGGTGTATATCGGTTGCCTGACCGACGTACTCGAAACACACGGGTCGGTCGAAACCAACGCGAAGACCCACAACTTTTGGGCGTTCAAAAAATTCACCAAACGCTTCGCTTGCACCGCCGAGGAATACGGTATCTCGGTCGAGGTTCGGTCGGAAGCGTGGACCAGCCAACAGTGCCCGCACTGTGGTTCGACAGACAGAACCACACGGCATCAGGACACGCTTACCTGTCCCTGTGGGTTCGAGGGCCACGCCGACCTTACAGCATCAGAAACGTTCCTGAAGCGGCACACACAGAAGGCAGTCAGGCCGATGGCACGGCCCGTGCGGTTCGAGTGGGACGACCACACCTGGTCGGAGTCACCACACTCTCACCGTCCCAAAGAACAGCGCGCAGACCCGAGTACCGTCCTCCAAAACGGGAATGTTGCCTCCGGGGACTCGTAGATCGGCTGAGACGCCCACGGAGGAAACCCCGTCGTTCACGGGGGGGAGGATGTCATAGCGTAGGAATCGCCACGGGAGTTATACTATGTGTTAAGATGCGTTGATTCACAGAGATGCAAGGAGGACAACATCGGCGGCGTTTTTGAGTATTCCACGAGCGGACTCACCGAATCTATCGAGGGTCTCGACTCCTCTTTCTGTGCCGATAGCGGACGTAACCGTCAGGCCCGTTCTGCCGTTGGTTTTCGAGCCTCGATGGTCGCCGAGACGACGTACTCGCTCAGGTCGCGCTCGTCGTCCCACTCACTGATGAACTCGGCGCTGTCGTCTTTCGGCGCGACGCGAACGTCGACGAATCCGGCGTCATCGAGCAGCCGCTCGATTGCCTCGATGGGCGACGCACCGGCGACACAGGCCGCCAGTGAGTCCGGGTCCTCCCGGACGGCGTCGGGAAGCGACGCGGTCAGTACTACGTCGGAGATGGCCAGCCGTCCACCGGGGACCAGCACGCGGAACGCCTCCCTGAACACCTGCGCTTTGGCCGGCGAGAGGTTGACGACGCAGTTCGAGATGACGACGTCGACGCTTCGGTCGGCTACGGGGAGGTGTTCGATTTCGCCGAGTCGGAACTCCACGTTCGTCGCGTCGTTTTTCGCGACGTTCGCTCGAGCTTTTCCGACCATCTCGGGTGTCATGTCGACGCCGATGACGTGGCCTTCGTCACCGACTTCACGTGCGGCGAGGAAGCAGTCGAAACCGGCCCCCGAACCCAAATCGAGAACCGTCTCGCCCGCCTCGAGGTCGGCGATGGCCTTGGGATTCCCGCACCCGAGGCCGAGGTCCGCACCCTCGGCGACCGCCTCGATATCGTCGGCGGCGTATCCGAGTCGTTCGCTGTCCGTCCCCATCGAATCGTCACAGCAGGCGTCCGCGCTGCCTGCCGTGTCAGAACAGCAGGAACTCTCACCGTCGTCGATGGCGATGTCGGCGTACCGTTCCCGGACGAGGCGGCGCTGTGCGTCGGCGTCGCGGTCGGGCGAGGCGTCCTCGGAGGATGGTGTCTCACTCATCGTCGGTCCTGAGTGCGTCAAGCGTCTCGACGAGTTGTTCGGCGTCGTCGGTCAGGCCGTAGTATCGCCAGGACCCCTCCTTCCGGCGAGTCACCAGCCCCGCCGAGTAGAGGCGTGAGAGGGCCTGACTGACCGCGCTCTGACTGAGGCCGACCGCGGCTTCGAGGTCGCAGACGCAGACGTCGCTCTCGGCAGCGCGGATGCGACGAACCAGTTCGTACCGGGTGTCGTTGCCTAGCGCCGACAGCAACTGCACGTCAGCGACGACTGTGTCCTCCTCGATCTCGGGTACTTCAGCACAGCAGGCAGTCCCGGCTGTTCCCTCGGACTGCTCGGCCCGTGAGATAGGGTCGGTCTCATCTCGACTCATAGTAGTAAGTGCTAATATAAGCATATTCTAATATAGTAGTTGCGGTACCCCCGACGTGTCGGTAGCTGGACGAGCAGATTCCCCAAGGGCGGTTTTACGCATCGACGAGCGTTCCGAAACTGATTCGTGCTCCCCCGAAAAGGTATGAATGAGATTCTCTACGTAATGGTCGACCCAACAACGGCGCCGCTCAGCGAACTCGTATTACATCTTCTCCTCGCGGGTGGCCTCGGGGCGCTCATCGGTCTGGAACGGGAACAAAGCGAGTCGGGTGGGTCCTTCGCCGGGAGTCGGACGTTCCCGCTGATCGCACTCTACGGGGCGCTCGTTCAGGCCTTCTTCCCGGCGGTGCTGTCCGTCGCACTCGGGATACTCGTCGTGCCACTCGCCGTCGCGTACGTCGGGAAAATCTGGTATGAAGGCGATATCGGCTTGACGACGCTCGTGGCGGCCCTCCTGACGGCCGTTCTCGGTGCAATGGTGATGCATTCCGACCGCGGTGCGCTCATCGCTATCATCGTCGGCGGCGCCGTCACGGTACTGCTTTCGGTGAAAGACCCGATACACGAATTCGCCGGTCAAATCAAAGAAAGCGAACGGCGGGCGTCGGCGAAGTTCATCCTCGTCGTCCTCGTCGTGTTGCCGGCACTCCCCGACCGGTCGCTCGACGCTCTCTATGGCCTCAATCCGAGATTCATCTGGTTGATGGTCGTCTTCGTCACTGGGCTCGGGTTCGTGGCGTACGTACTCGGACAAACGCTCGGTCCCGAGCGAGGGATCGCCCTCACGGGAATCGTCGGAGGATTCGTCTCGTCGACTGCAACGACGGTCTCGATGGCGGAGAAGACGACCCAGAACGCGACGCTGTATCACGTCTGTGCCTTCGCGGTCGTCACCGCCTCCATCGTAATGTTCCCCAGAGCACTCATCGAAATCGCGGTGGTCAACCCCGACTTGCTTCCGAGCGTTGCACTGCCGTTGGGGGCGATGACTATCGTCGGCGCTGTCGCCGCCGGGGTGTTGTACTGGCGGACCGCATCCGACGAGACGGTCGAACCGGAGGAACTCAAGAACCCGTTTCGACTGCGGCCTGCTCTGCTCTTCGGGGCCATCTTCGCGGTCGTGTTGCTCGTCTCCGAATACGCCAACGAGTGGTTCGGGGCATCGGGCGTGTACGCGACGGCGTTTTTCTCCGGGCTCGCCGATGTTGATGCGATGACGATTACGTTGAGTCAACTCGCAGCCGAAGGGACAGTCTCGACGGAGGTCGCCACGACGGGAATCGTCATCGCGGCTATCGCAAACACCTTCGTCAAGGCCGTGTTGGCGTGGGTTCTCGGTTCCTACAGGTTGGGCATGCTCGTGTCAATCGTACTCGGCGTCGTCGTCCTGAGCGGGCTGGCTTTTCTCGTCGTTTGAACTCTCCTGTACCACGGACCCACGTGGAACGTCGTTTCACAAAGTCGGGGCCACAATAAATATAAGCGCATCTACACTATCCATCTAGAAGGAATATTTGTGACGAATACTACAACGGGGTCACGTCACCTCGTCTTCGTCGACGGGCCCGGAGACGAGCGTTCGTCCACGCGGGCGGCGCTTTCGGAGGCGGGGTTCGATGTCGATTCCGCCGACACCGCCGCGGCGTGTCTCGACGCTCTCGCGGAGGGGTCGGTCGATGCAGTCGTTACTGCGCACGAACTCCCAGAATCGACCGGAATCGAACTCATCCGGTCGATTCGAGAGCGGTTCGCTACCATCCCGGTGGTGCTGTCTCCGGAGGGTGGCTCGGAGCGAATCGCCGGCAAGGCCCTCGCCGAAGGCGCAAGCGGCTACGTCGGGAGCGACCAATCGCCGGCGGTACTCGTCAGTCGTCTGGAGGCGTGTCTGGCCGAGCGTGACTCCATCGACGAGGAGACCGGCCGGTATCGGAACCTCATCCAGACATCGCCGACGCCGATAAACATCTTCGACGAGAATGGCACTACGCTCTGGGGCAACGACGCCGTCGTCGAATTGCTCGGGCTTTCGAGTCGGTCGGAACTCATCGGCCGGTCGATATTCGATTTTATCCACCCCGAGGACCAAGCGGTCGCCGAATCCGAACTCGCCGAAATCGTCAGAGAGGAAATCGCCACCGGCCCGACGTACATGCGACTCGTTCGTGACGACGGGGAGATTCGGCGCGTCCGCATCGCTACGGCACCGGGCCGCTTTCGCGGTGAACGAATCGGGCAGGCCGTCGCCGTCGACGTGACGGCGCTGCGGACCCAAGAGCAACGCCTCGAACGGCTCAACGAACTCCTCGCGGAGTGGATTGACGGTGAGACGAAGGCATCGATTACTGAGAGCCTCGTCGGTGCGGCCGAAGCGGAACTGGACCTCCCGATAGTTACGGCTCTGCTCCTCGACGATGATACCGGGGAGCTACGGCCGGTTTCGCAAACGGACGGCGCTCAAACGTACGTCGACGAAGCGGCGCTCCTCGCCAGAGAGGGGGGCCTCGCGTGGGAGGTGTTCCTCGCCGGGGACCCGAAAGTCGTCGACGACCCCGGAGATGGGATACTAGAGGGGTCGGCGCCCGTCGAGCAGGCGTATCTCGAACCGCTGGGTCGCCACGGCGTCCTCGTCGTCGGGGCAGACAGTGGGAACCGCGATTTTATCGAAATCATCACCGAGAACCTACGAGCGATGTTCGACCGCATCGAGCGGGAGTCGCTTCTCAGCCAGCGTGAGACGCTGCTGGCGGAGCAAAACGAGCGCCTCGGTCGACTCGAACGGATAAACGGCGTCGTCCGAAACGTCGCCGAGGCGGTGGTGGGAGCGTCGACGCGGGCGGAAATCGAGGCGGCCCTCTGTCGGGAGCTCGTCGACACCGACCTCTACATGTTGGCGTGGGTCGGTGAGCACGAACCGTCGACGGGGGCGGTCCACCCGCGGGCGTCCGCCGGCGACGAACGGAACTATCTCGATGCGGTTACGATTACGGCTGACGACAGCGCGACGGGGTGGGGGCCGGCGGGCCGAGCGGTTCGGACCCGAGAGTCACAGGTAGTGAACGACATCCTCACCGATCCGCCGTTCGAACCGTGGCGTGAGGCCGCACTCGAACGCGGCTATCGGGCGGGCATCTCGCTACCATTGGCGTATCGCGATAGCCTCTACGGCGTTCTCAACATCTATGCGACGGAGTCTGGGGTGTTCGACGACCTCGAGCGGGCGGTTCTCGAGGAGTTGAGCGACCTCGTCGCCCACGCCATCAACGCAATCGAGAGCAAACGGGCGCTTGTCAGCGACTCCGTCGTCGAACTGGAGTTGGAAATCGAGTGGGAGGACTCGGAGTACCCGCTCGTCGAGTTCCTCGAAGCCGAGTCGGGCCGTACCTTCGAACTCGAGGCGACCATTCCCGCGGAGGAGGACACCTACCGGATCATCTCGACGTTCGAGGGCGTCTCGCCGGACGCCGTCGAGACCTTCGTCGAGCGAACCCGAACAGTCCACAGCGTCCAACTGCTCGGTCGACGCGAGAACGCGTGTACCGTCGAGTGTGTCGTCGCTGATGACAACGTCGTGTTCTGGCTCATCGACCACGGTGCCGTCCCCCAGACGTTTACGCTCTCTCAGGGAGGCGGGCGACTCGTCGTCGAACTGCCGGGCGACGCCGACGTCAGGCAGTTCATCGAGATGCTAGCCTCGGAGTTCGGCGACGTCGAGTTGCGTGGTCGACGCGACCACGAACGGAGCGTCCGCCCCCGGCAGACGTTCCTGACGACCGTCGAGGACCGCCTCACCGACCGCCAGCGAGAAATCCTCGAAACGGCGTACTTCAGCGGGTACTTCGAGAAGCCCCGACGGCGGACGGGGGGCGAAATCGCCGAGTCCATCGGCATCTCACAACCAACGTTCAGCGACCACCTCCGAGCAAGCCAGCGAAACCTGCTGGAATTGCTCTACGAGGACCGGACTGTGGAGTGAAACTGCGGTTCACGACACGGACGAACGTCGGTGAAGGGTCGTGGTACCTCGACTCTCGGAAGGGTTATCCGTCACTGAACCCTCCGTTTGTTTGTAATGGCAAACGGTAAGGTTGACTTCTTCAACGACACAGGCGGCTACGGTTTCATCTCGACTGACGACGGCGACCTCGACGACGACGAAGACGTGTTCTTCCACATGGAGGATGTCGGCGGCGAAGACCTCCCGGAAGGTACTGAGGTCGAGTTCGACATCGAGTCCTCGCCCAAGGGGCCTCGCGCAGCGAACGTCGTTCGGCAGTAATAAGGCACACCCGTCGCTGTAAGCGACGGACAACAATCTCGATTCTTTGGACGGTTACACCCCGTAGCTGACGCTCTCTGTACACTGACCGCAACACAGTAGTGCTTCCTCGGACCCCTTCGACGCCACTACCTATATTCAAAGCCCCACGTTCGGAGTGATGGCATCAATTTAGTAACTAATGGTATCCGCCGAGCATGCTTCCGTTCACGTACGGACAGATGAGCGAAACGGAATCCAGTCGGGTGGGCGGGGCTCCCGGCGAGAGTGGCGTGAGTACGCGAGCGGCTACCGGCGAGACGACTGAACCGCGGTCGGACGAGCACACCCCGCGAATCGGCATCGTCATGACCGACGAGAGAAATCGAGCGCTTCTGAGCAAGTGGCTCGCACGGACCTACGACGTCGCAACGCTTCGACTCGACAGCGTTTCGCCGACGAAGACGGCCGAGAACATCGACCTCCTGATTCTCGACGGCGCCTCATACGCGAGACACGAGGAGTGGCTCGCCGACTACAAGAGCGACCCCCGGCGGTCGTTTCAGCCCGTGTTGTTGTTCGTCCCCGAGACGACCAGCACCGTTCCGGACGTTCACGAACGGGTCGACGATGTCGTCTCGATGCCGACCCAGAAGGAGGTGCTTCAGGCCCGGATTCACGGGCTGTTGGACCGACAGCGACTCTCCCGAGCGGTCGCCGAACGCGAAGACCGGTTTCGAACGCTGTTCGAGACCGGGCCGGACCCGGCGTTGGTCGTCACCGCCGACGGCACGGTCACCGACTCCAACGTGGCCTTCAGGGAATCCCTCGGCATTTCGCGGGAGGCGGCCAACGGCCGACGACTCGACGACTTCGAGGCGTTCGACGACGCCGCGGTCGACGCGATGACCGCTCTTTCCGACGACGACGACCGACGAACCATCTCCTACCAGTCGGCGGACGGGACGCGCCACGCCGAGTGTCGTCTCAGCGGTACGCTCGACGACGGCATCACCGCCGACACCTGCGCAGAACACATCGTGATTCTGCGGGACATCACCGACGAACTCGCCTACAAGCGCGACCTCGAACGGCAGGTCAACCGATTGGACGAGTTCGCGTCCATGTTGGCCCACGAACTGCGGAACCCGCTCGGCATCGCCAACGGGTGGCTGGATGAAGCCGAGGCCTCCGGCGAACCGGTCGCCTTCGAGCGGGTCGAATCAGCCCACGACCGGATGCGCTGTATGATAGACGACCTCCTCGCACTCGCGCAAATGGGCGAGGTCATCAGCGACCCAACTGTCGTCTCGGTGCCGGCGGTCGTCGCCGAAGCGTGGGATAGCGTTGCGACGGCCGAAGCAACGCTGCGCGTCGACGACGACCTCGATGCCGCCATCGTCGACGCGGATGCCGACCGACTGCAGGACGTTTTCGCCAATCTGTTCCGCAATGCCGTGGAACACGGCGGAGACGACGTTACCGTGGACGTAGGCCGTTGCTCCGAGAGCTTCTACGTCGAAGACGACGGTCCGGGGTTCGAATCGACCGACCCCACCCGACTGTTCGAGTCGGGGTACACGACTAACGCCGACGGCACCGGGTTCGGTCTCGCCATCGTGAAACAGGTCGTCGAGGCCCACGGCTGGACCGTCCGGGCGACCGACGGCGACGCCGACGGCGCGCGGTTCGAGGTGACTGATGTCGAAACCCTCCGAGTTGCCTGAGATGGCTGGCGGTCTCGGAGCGTGTCGATGATTCTCCAACGCGCTCTCCTGTGGCTGTACTCGGTCGCCGTTGCGATGCTCGTGCTCGGGTTGCTGGCGTCGCTGTTGGTCCTCTGAGTCCGCGTCTCACTTTCCGCGGCGTCGACCCGAGCCCGATAATCGGGGTTCATTCCTCGGAATATCTCGTTCGCTACGCTTCTGTAGGGTCGGTTCGCGCAAACTGATGATGCCTATATGAAACGTATCCGTATCCTGATGGCCCTATACAGCGAACGGTGGCAGTGAGCGAAAATCGGGGTACAGAGATGCTTACTCGTCCGGTGAGACGACCACGGTTGCGGTGTGTTTTACATCACCTGTCTGATATGTGTAGGCAACGGTCGCGGTGCCGATGGCGTATGTCGCTCGCGGCGACCCCGTCTCGGCGTGATACTGCCCGTTATCGACTCGATTCGACGTGAGAACGGTGAGGTCGTAGTCCCCGCGGGCGTGCTCGCCGTTTTCGTACTTGACATCCTCCCACAGCTGAAGCCGTGGGATTCCTCCAGTGGGGGTGTTGGCTATGCCGTCCCCACGGAGGTAAGTTTCCCGTCGTCGGTACTCCGGTTTGTGCGCTCCTCGTTGGGACTTGCCCTCACGGGAGAGTGTGGTATCTCCGACCAAGTATGGTCGTCCCACGTGAGGCGCACGGGCCGTGCCATCGACCCGACCTCAGGTTTGCCAACCTGTCCTTCGAGGAACGTCCGCGAAGCGTCGAGGTCGGCGTGGCCTTCGTAGCCACACGGACAGCGAAACACGTCGCCCGCCCGCTCTGTATCGTCGCGTTCGCCACACGCCGGGCATTCCGCTGTCGTGTATGCTTCCGACCGGACTTCGACCGTGATGCCGTATTCCTCGGCGGTCATCGCCAGACGGTCGATGAACGAGCGATACGCCCAGAACTGGTGCGTCTTCTCGTTCACCTCTGCCGACCAGTGTGTCGACAGCACATCGGTGAGGTCGCCTACGTACACAGTGGCAACCCCCTCGTCGTACAGTCGTCCCATCAGGTCCCGCACGAGCGCCTCCTGTGCGTGGTCGCGCCGTCGTGTCCGCGTTCGATAGAGGCGTCGAATCCGGTGGCTACTGTACCGGCCATCGCCGAGTTTCGACTGCAAGCGGGCAATCTCCTCGGTGGTTTCGCGGAAGCGGGCGAACAGGTCGCGACCCTCGTAGCAGTACTGTTGGCCGGTTGTGGTGGTACAGGCGACGAGGTTGTTCGCGCCCACGTCCAAGGCAGCCGATTCCTCGGCTACTGGTGAATCCCGTCGAGAATCAGGCACGGTGACGGGCTGAAAGGCCCTGAACGTGTCGTCGACCTCGTCGTAGGACAGTTCCAACCGGCCCTGTTCGCCCTCCCACTTTGGGTCGCCAGCGACTTCGAGGCGCAGCCGGTCGTGATAGCCAAGGCCGTACTCGTCTTTGAGGTCTTGGCCGACCGGGATTTCCACTCGCGACCGCTCGCCGGTTTCGAGGGTGTACTGGTCGTTGCGGATATACGTCCGCAACTCCCGCCCCTCATCCTCGTTGCCCCAATAGCCGGGCGGGGCGGTGTCCTCGCCGTCCTCTCGGGCAGCGAAGAACGACCGCCACGCTTCGCTGTTCTTGCGGATGAGTTGTTGGGCGGTGGCAGAGCCGAGGACGCCGACGTACTGCTTGCGGTAGTCGGCAGTATCCCACACCGATTCGCCCTCGAAGAACTGCTGGCGACGTTCGTAGGTGAGCTCGTTCCAGAGGCTGGCGGAGGCGTCCAACAACTCTCGGAGCAGCTGCTTGTCCTGCGCGGAGAGCGGACGTACCGCGAACGTGTTGGTTCGCCTCACGACAACAGACATTTATAGCTCTATGTCTAAATGTCTTTTGGACACAAACAATGCGACCGAACATCGATATTTCGCACACGCTTAACGGGCGCGTAAAAGACTACGCCGAACAGCAGGACAAGAGCCTCGAAGAAGCCTATCAGGAGATTATCGAAGCGGGGTTGGAAGCGGTGGAACATCCAGACGGGCCGTAGCGCGTGGACTGCTGAGCTATGTTGTCGCTTACACCCACCCCTGAAGGAGTGGGCTTTCGCCTCGCTACCTCGTCATCTACGGTTGGAACCCTCCAGCGTGACCGCGTTCGGATTTAGATCCCCGTGGTCACGCCCCCGCCTCAGACCGTGAACTCGGCGATTTTGTAGGAGTCTTCGCCCTCGACAGTACCGGGGTTGTACCCCTCGACGGGGCGAGTGGTCCAGTAAATCTTGACCGTGACACCGTCGGCACTGTGTCCTTCCGGGTCGAGATACACCGTCTCACCGGAGTCCCACGTCTCGCCGATGCCGACCTGTGGATCGCCGCTTGCGGCTTCCGTGAACTTCTCCCGTTCGCTGGCGTGGTCGTCGTTTGCGGGCTTGGAACTGTCAGGTGCGCCGCCGATGTCGAGTTTCTTCGACCCGATGACGTAGAGGTTCTCCGTCTCGATGGCGGTTCCGGATTCGAGCGTGACGGCGATGATATCGTCGTCGTCGGGGCCAGCGTCGTCAAGAATCGCGTGTGATATCGATGCCTGTGGCGCCGGCGGTGATGGCGAGGGACCGAGACCGAAGACGAACGCACCGACGACGGATGAGAGAATGACGACGACAGCGACCATCAGAATCGTCCCCGTCACCGTCGATGCCCCCCGAAGACCCCCCTGAAATGTTCTTTTCATACGCAGTTCTCTCACGGTATGGAGTGGCGGTATTTAAATAATGAGAAAATTTCCGTGAGTGAGGGCCTACTGCGGGAGGAATCGGAATCAGGGTGGCAGTGAACCGTCCGGCCCTCACCGCTCGGTGTCGCCCCACCGACGGGACACCTCGGCGGTCTCTTTGTTGCTACCCAACAGCCACGGACTGTCGATGGCTCGGACAATCACAGTCAGGGCGTTCGGTGCCGCTACCGTCACATTGGCGCCGTTGACGACGATTCGAAAACGAATCGGCAACCGAACTCCAGCTGTAGCCGTTCAGTGGGCGACTCGAACAGGTCCGAAATCGTCCCCTCGTCGGGAGTCCAGCCGACGAATTCGACGGACAGGCGTCGTTATCTGGCGGTAGACTAGATACCTGAGTGGGTCTGCGAAGCGGAATCTTCCATTCGCTATTAGTAGGTCCTCCGCCGATAAATGGGTTCTGTCGGTCACTCTGCCGGACGACCGTCTCACGACGAGGTATATGTCATAAGAGGGTTTTCAACGGAGCCAAACGAAGGCGAACACATGGAACTCATCTCAGTCGCGGCGGTCGCGGACAACGGCGTCATCGGCCGGAACGGCGAGTTACCGTGGCCGAGCGTCCCGGCCGACAAACGACAGTACCGAAACCGAATCGCGGACTGGCCAGTCATCCTCGGCCGGCGAACGTTCGACTCGATGCGCGATGACCTTCCGGGGCGGGTGCAGGTCGTGTTGAGCAGGTCGGCGTCCGACTACGGCATCGAGTCGGCACACCACGCGTCGGGCGTCGACGATGCAATCGAAACGGTCGAATCACTCGGGGACGACCGAGCCTACGTCATCGGCGGGGCGGGCATCTACGCCCTATTCCAACCGGTCGTCGACCGGATGATACTCAGTCGGATTCCAGGCGACTACGACGGCGACGCGTACTTCCCGGAGTGGGATACCGACGAGTGGACCGTCGTCGACCGCACTCCCTACGACGAGTTCACCCTCGAGGAGTGGGTTCGAGAGCGGCGCTAACGAGGGGGCTCCTAGCAAATAGAGAGACATCCGATTTGTCCGCGGCCGGCGGTTGGGGTTTTTGTTCACACGAAGCAACCATGCGGCATGATTAGCCAACTCACCGCCCCGAGATGGGTGACCGACATCTTCTCGGCCTACAATCAGGTCCTGGCGGAACTGTTCTGGTTCGTCGTCGGTTTCGTGGTCGTCTATTTTCTCGGCCGGGTCGCTCTCGTCCCGGTCGTAATCCGGGTCGTCAAATCGCGCAATCGCAACAACCCCACTATCGAGACGGCGACGGAGACGTACCTTCGAGTAATCATAATCGGATTCGCGACGCTGACGGGCATCATCGCGGCCGGCTACGGGCGGGTACTCTCGGAGTCGGCGGTCATCATCGCAGCCCTCACGTTCGCTCTCGGTATCGCCGGCCAGCAGGTGTTCGGGTCGCTCATCAGCGGGATGTTCCTGGTCGCTGACCCGGACTTCAACGTCGGTGACTGGATAGAGTGGCCGGGTGGCGAGGGCACTATCGAGGCGGTCGACTTTCGCGTCACTCGGGTCCGAACGCCGAACAACGAATCCATCTCCGTTCCGAACACGGAGCTGACGAACAATTCGATTACTCGCCCCTACGGGCGTGACCGGTTCCGAATCACCGAGGAGGTGTACGTCGCCTACGACGAGGACACCGAACGGGCCCTGATGGAACTCCAGCAAATCGCCAGCGACCACGACCCGATCCACGACGACCCGGCGCCGAACGCGCGCATCGTCGACTTGGGCAAGAACGAAGTCACCGTACAAGCCGAATTTTGGGTCGAGGACCCGATGAAAAGCGACGTTCCGACGGTTCGCTCCGACTTCCGGCGACTCGTGAAGCGTCGCTTCGACGAGGAAGGCATTACGCTGGCTCCGCCGTCCGCACAGTCGCTCTCCGGGGAACTCACGGTGGACGAACGTCGATCCGACCCAACCTCGAATGGGTCGTAAAAAGTGAGTTCGTTCAGCGCAGTGACCGGCGAAGGAGAACCGAGTTCCCGTGACGGTCGTCCGGTCGCGTCGGGACGTCTACTCTACGGTGGGTAGAGCTGCCGCCTAGTTGGTGATTACGTGGGAGACGCAGTCCTCGTCCACGAAGGTACCATCGGCGGATAGTCGGGCACAGTTCTGGACGCCGTCGGAGCCACCGGGGAACTGGTTGGCCGGCACGACCTCGACGGTCAACACGAGCGTCGGGAGACACTGGCCCGCGCCGAGTCCGCCACTGTTCGGGTGCGTGGCGGTGACCGTTCCACCGCTTGCCGAGGCGCTCCAGCCGCTTCCGGACGCCGAGACGAACGAGATACCGTCCGGCAGGTCGTCGGTGACGGTAATCTGGCCGTCGCAGGTTTGCTCTTGAAGCATACACACGTCGATTTCGTAGGTCGACTGCTGGCCGTACTTGAACTGGCCACCGGTCGTTTTCTCGATGTTGAGACCGTCACAGGAGCTCTGTGGGGGTCTGACCGGGACGCTGACGCAGCTACGGTTGTTCCTGGCGTTCGCGTCGTCGGTTTCGATGCTCGCACAGTTGCGAATCGCATCGCCGGTCTCGTCTATCGAGCCGATTTCGACCTCGAGGGTGAGCGTGGGGAGGCAGTCGCCGGGCGCCAGCCCGCCGCTGTTCTGGTGTTCGGCGGTGACGACGCCACCGCTCACGGAGAGCGACCAGCCGCTGCCGCTGTTGTTGA
>Ga0207718_100121_pt1 | contig 96182 bp, 91 predicted proteins | sample A23M2SouthBayCA_FD_187749 | JGI IMG/M metagenome (GOLD analysis project Ga0207718, IMG submission 187749) | Aerobic enrichment media microbial communities from Eden Landing Ponds, California, USA - A23 M2 (SPAdes) | ecosystem: Environmental > Aquatic > Marine > Unclassified | place: Emeryville...
CCCCGCCGATGGCCGCCGGCAACTGGGTGCCCGAACTCGTCGCGGCCGCGGGCGGACACCATCCCTTCGTCGACCCCGGCGAGCGGTCCCGGGCTGTCACCCGCGAGGAGGTGGAGGCAGCCGACCCCGACCACGTCGTCCTCCACCTGTGTGGCCACGGGACGCAGGTCGATCCGTCGGCGTTCACCGACCGCGACTGGGCGGTCGACGCGACGGTTCACGTCGTCGACGACGCGCTCCTGAACCAGCCGAGTCCGAACCTGATCGACGGCGCCGAGCGGCTGGCGGAGCTATTCTAGTCCACGTCCGGGTCCGGGTCGGGCGTCTCCGCCCCGGTCGTCTCGTCCACCGCGCTCGTCAGCGAGACGTTGAGCGCGAGCATCGAGACGACGCCCCCGACGACGGTGACGAGGTTTTTCACCGCGTGATCGAGCACCGCGGCACCGAAGGCCGTGGCGCCCGTCACCGGCGTCAGCCCCGCAACGAGGAGGGTAAAGGCCGCCTCGTAGAGGCCGATCCCGCCGGGGGAGAGCGGGAGCACCTTCGCGAGATTGCCGACGCTCACCGCGAAGAAGCCGACGGCAACGAGCGTCGTCGGCGCGAGCGAGACGTGGAAGGCCGCGAGGACGACGACGGCGGTCACCACGTCCAGCGTCCAGATGGCGAGGCTGTTCGCGCCCACCCGGGCGAACGCACCCCGGTCGGCTGCCACCGTCTGCACGTCGACCACGAACCGTTCCAGGATCCCCGCCACGTAGTCGGCGTAGGAGTCCGAACTCAGGCCGATGACGAGCCGTCGGACCAGGTTGCCCTCGCGGCGCGCGCTGACGACGATGGCGGCGACGGCGAGGAGCGCGGCCGCGGCGACGCCCGCCGCGACCGTGAGCGCAACCCGCGCGCTCCGGGGGTCGACACCCGGGACCCCGGCGGAGATGGCGGCGGTTATCTGGTCGGTCGCCCCCGTGAGGACGAACCCCACGAGGACGGTGCCGCCGAGGACGGTGATCGTCAGCAGGTCGAACACTCGCTCGACGGCCAGCGACGCGAAGCCGGTTGGGTAGGGGATGCCGCGCCGTGCCTTCACGACGTACGCGCGGACCCCGTCGCCGAGGCGGGCGGGGAAGACGAGATTGCCGGTCTGACTGATGAACACGGCGCCGGTGAGAAAGCCGAGATGCTCGCGATAGCCGAGTTCGTTCAGGATATCCCGGTAGCGGGCGCCACGGAGCGGCCACGACAGGAGGTAGACGCCGCCGGCCAACGCCACCAGACGGAGATCCGCTCCCTCCAGTTCGGTCAGGACGGCCTGTGGATCGAGATACAGCGTCATCAGCGCGAGTGCGAGAATCGTCAACAGCGCACCGGCGCCGACGCTCACGCGCCTGGTGATCCGCGGGCTGACCGACACCTGCCACCACAGCCGGAGGATCTGGCTCCCCATCCCGAACACGTCGCGAACGAGGTCGACTTTCGTGTCGCCTTTGGGCTCCCAGTCGACGGGGAACTCCGCCACCTCCAGCCCCGCACGCTGGGCGCGGACGAGGAGTTCCGTGTCCCAGAACCAGTGCTCGTCCGCCACGTCGTCGTGCAGGCGCTCGAACGCCTCGCGGCTCAGCGCCTTGAACCCACACTGGTGGTCGCGGAGCGGCGACCGCAGGAAGAGGCGGACGAGACCGTTGTAGACGCGGGAGGGCACGCCCCGCTTGGCCGGCCGGTCGGCGACGCTCCCGGGCATCCAGCGCGACCCCGTCGCCACGTCGGCCGCGCCGGAGCGAACCCGTTCGACCAGTTCCTCCAGGTGCTGCATGTCCGTCGCGAGGTCGGTGTCGAAGTAGACGAGGGTGTCGCCCTCGGCGGCCGCGAAGGCGTGTTCGAGGGCGCCGCCGCGGCCGAGGCGCTCGTCGCTGTGGAAGTGGCGGATGCGGTCGTCCTCGGCCGCCAGCCGGTCGGCGATCGCCGGCGTCCGGTCGTCACAGCCATCCTCGGCGACGATTACCTCGAACGAGCCGTTCGGGAGGAAGGCCCCGAGCGTGTCGAGCGTCGTCCGCACCGTCCGCTCGATGGTCCGCTCCTCGTTGTACGCGGGGAGGACGACGCTCACTTCCACGCCGACGGAGTCCATTTGCCGAGGATGGTCGGGCCGCGTTCAAGAACTTTCTGTCTGCGGCCCCGGCGTTTTTTCCCGCCGTCGACACGACGAGACGTATGACCGCCTTCGACTCGACGGCGCTGAGCGTCGTCGCGCTGATCGGCCTGCTGGCGGCGAGTGCCTTCTTCTCCAGTACCGAAATCGCCGTCTTCTCGCTGTCGCGGGCGTGGCTCGACGAACGCGTCGCCGCGAACGATGGTCGCGCGTCGATCCTCGCCGAGCTCCGTGACGATCCCCACCGCCTCCTCGTGACGCTGCTCGTCGGCAACAACGTCGTCAACGTCGCTATCTCCAGCATCCTCGCGGTCCTCCTCGCCGACCGGTTCTCCGGCGGCGTCGCCGTCGTACTGACGACCGTCGTCGCCAGCAGCGTCGTCCTCATTTTCGGGGAGATACTTCCGAAGGCGTACGGGCTGGGCCACGCCGAGGAGTGGTCGCTCACGACGGCGCGGGCGGTGTGGGTCGTCGAGCGCCTCCTCCTCCCCGTCGTCGTCGTCTTCGACGTCGTCACGCGGCGCGCGGGGGCGATGATGGGCAATCCGGACATCGAGGAGCCGTACACGGACACGGACCCGACGCACGCCGCCGGGGGCGAAGGAGCGAAGTGAGCGGCCCGTCAACGTCGAGCCGTGAAAGAGTTCGAGCGCAAGCAGCTCCTCGAACGCGTCAACCGGGAGGGGGCGACGGTGGGCGCGGACATCCCCGAGCGCATCACGGTGCAGGGCGAGGAGGTGGACCTCCAGCAGTTCGTCTTCGAGATCAAGCGCCGCGAGACGGTGCCGGCGGGGGAGCGTGAACGCGTCGAGCGGGCGAAGAAGAACCTGCGGCGCGAACGCCTCCAGCGCCTCCAGCGGATCGAGGACGACGAGGTGAGCTACGCCGAGGGCGAGCGCCTGGTCGAGAGCATCATCGGCATCGACCGCGCGCTCAACGCCCTCGAACAACTGGGCTCCGCGGACCTCGAACGCGAGGCGAAGGCACAGGAGGCCGCCGACCGCAAGCGCTGGATGTCCTTCCTGAAGAAGGCGCTGGGCCACAAGGACACCAGCCACAACACGCGAGGGCGGATGTGAGCCGGAACGCCGAGGTCGCGGCCCGGTTCGAGGAGATGGCCGACCTGCTGGAGGCCCAGGACGTCGAGTACAAACCCCGGAGCTACCGCCGCGCCGCCGAGAACGTCCGCGACTGTCCCGTGGCGATCGAGGAGCTGGTCGAGGAGGGGAAAGACGCCGTCAGGGATATCGACGGCGTGGGCGACGCCCTCGCGGACAAGATCGTCGAGTACGTCGAAACGGGCGAAATCGAGGAGCTAGAAGCCCTCCGCGACGAACTGCCCGTCGATATGGCGGCGCTCACGAGCGTCGAGGGGGTGGGGCCGAAGACGGTCGGCACACTCTACGAGGCGCTCGACATCACGACGCTCGACGAACTCGAAGCCGCCGCGCGCGACGGCGAGATTCGGGCGGTGTCGGGCTTCGGCGCGAAGACGGAGTCGAACATCCTCGAGAACATTCCCTTCGCCCGGCAGGCCCAGGAGCGCGAACTCCTCGGCGACGCCCGGCCGGTCGCCGAGGATCTGCTCGACTACCTCCGCGGTGCCGAGCCGGTCGACCGCGCCGAAATCGCGGGGTCGCTCCGGCGGTGGCGCGAGACCATCGGCGACGTGGACGTGCTCGTGGCGAGCCCGGACGGCGAGACGGCCGTCGACGCCTTCCTCGACTGGGCGGCGGTGGACGAGCGGATCGAGTCGGGGGCGACGAAAGCGAGCGTCCGCGCCCGCGACATGCGGATCGACTGCCGGGTCGTCGTCCCCGAGGAGTTCGGGTCGGCGCTGCAGTATTTTACCGGGAGCAAGGATCACAACGTCCACCTGCGCAACCTCGCCATCGACCGCGACCTGAAGATGAACGAGTACGGGGTGTTCGACGTCAGTGACGTGTCGGAGGCGGGGCTGGAAGCCGACGACGAGGGCGAGCGCGACGGCCAGCGGACCGGCCGCCGCATCGGCGGCGAGACGGAAGCCGAGATGTACGCGGCGCTCGATCTGCCGCTCGTCCCCCCCGAACTCCGGGAGGATCGCGGCGAAATCGAGGCGGCCCAGGACGGCGAGTTGCCCGACTTGGTGGTCGAGGGTGACGTGTGTGGCGACCTCCACACCCACACCGACTGGTCGGACGGCGGCGAACCCATCGAGACGATGATCGAGGCGGCCGCCGAACGCGGCGACGACTACCTCGCCATCACCGATCACGCGACCGGGCCGGGGATGGTCGGCGGCGTCGGCCTCGACGACGACGAGTTGCGCGAGCAGAGCGAGGCCGTGGCGGCCGCCGCCGACGACGCGGAGATCGAGGTGTTCCACGGGGTAGAGGCGAACATCGACGGGTCGGGCGACCTCTCGGTCGGCGACGACCTGCTCCCCGATCTGGATATCGTGATCGCCTCGCCCCACAGCGGCCTCGACGCGGATCGGGCGACGGCGACGGAACGGCTCGTAGCCGCGGTCGAACACCCCGAGACGGACGTGCTCGGCCACCCGACCGGCCGCCTGATCAACGATCGCCCCGGCCTCTCGCCGGATATGGATCGGCTCGTGGCGGCCGCAGCCGACGCCGGGACGGCGCTGGAGATCAACGCGAACCCCCATCGACTCGACCTGAACGACGAGGCGGTGCGGGCGGCCGTCGAGGCCGGAGCGACGCTCGTGATCGACACCGACGCCCACGGGATCGGCGAACTGGACTTCCGGCGCTACGGCGTCCACACGGCACGGCGCGGGTGGGCCGAGACGGCCGACGTGCTCAACGCCCGGTCGGTCGCGGATCTGCGGTCGTGGCTATGGTAGCTAGTGAACCTGTTTGCAGATCCGATCGCAGTACGGCGTGCGATCGGATCTGCGACGACGTTCGATCGTTACGATAGAATGACCCGATTCCTCTGTGACGCGATGCTCGGCAAACTGGCGCGCTACCTCCGGATGTGCGGCCACGATACGGCGTACGCGCTCGACCAAGGCGTGGAGGCCGACGACGCCGTTCGGGCGCTGGCGCGTCGGGAGGATCGGCGACTCGTCACTCGGGACGCCGCCCTCGCGACGCGAACCGAGGGCGCGATCCGGCTCTCGGCACGGGATATCGAGACGCAGTTACGGGAACTCAGCGAGGCCGGTGTGCACCTGTCGCTCCCCGAAACGCCGACGCGGTGTGGTCGGTGCAACGGAGGGCTCGACCGGATCGAACCGTCGGTATCGACGCCCGACGACGTGCCCGATCCGGCGGAGACGAGCGTCTGGCGGTGTGAACGGTGTGGGCAGCACTTCTGGAAAGGGAGTCACTGGGACGACGTGCGGCGACGGCTTCCTTAGCGGCCGCTCCAGTCCTCGCAGGCGTCCATGTCGGCCATGACGCCGTCGTGGAAACCGCAGTAGGGCTGGATGCCGCGCTCGGTGCGCACGTACTCGAAGTGTTCGCAGTTGCCACAGTAGCGGTCGGCGTTGTCGGTGGTCGCGTCGGTCGCCGCGGTCGACTTCCAGACCTCGCTCCCGCCACCGCCGGACGCGGCCGTCGCGGTGCCGCCCCCGCCGCTTCCGGAAGCGTCCGAAGCGTCGGGAGAGGGAGACGACACCGACGCCACCTCGCGGATCTCGTCGTCGTCGCTCCCGCCGTCACTCACTCCCGCGCCGACGCTCGCCGTCGGGGTGGACGAACTCCCGCCGAGGCCGACGCCTCCGCGTGCCTTCGAGCGGTCGACCTCGATCACCTTCGTCTCGCCCTGCCGCGTCACTTCCATCGTGACGGTGCCGCCGGGGTCGTTCCGGGTTTTGAAGTTGGCGATGCCGACGAAGAGACACCAGAAGGTGGTGAGCGCCCCCAGGAAGTAGACACCGACGGTGGGAAGGGTCAGGTCGACCATGCCGGGCGCGCAGTTGGCGCCGGACCACCGACAGGGGTAGGCGTAGGCGAAGAGCGTGACGCCGAGGACGGCGACGCTGGCGCCGATGCCCGCGGCGGCGCGCGTCGACCGCTCGGCCGGCAGCACGGCCGAGATACCGAGGAAGACCGCCGGGACTCCGAGACCGGCGAGGATACCCCCGTACTCCCGAACGTCGAACAGCGTGATTCCGCCACCGAGTAGTACGTCGGTCGTGGCGACGACGATGCCCGCGACGACGAGGACGATCCCGACGACGAACAGGCTCGACCCAGCGTAGATCTGCCGGAGACTCGGGCCGCTCCGGTCGTCCCCGTGGTAGACCTCCCCGAGACTGGTCATAGTCAGGACTACAGCCGCCTCACACAAAACCCTACGTCAGACGGGCGCGTGACGGTGTCGTGGGCCAACGGGCGGTCCGAAGGGGTTAACTCGCGGGACGCAGTAACGCCGCCCATGAGTGACGACACGGACGAGGAGGCGGAGCCAGCAGTCGAACTCGGCGATGGCGAACCGGTCGACGGAGCGCCGCTCGCACGGGTCGCCTCCCGACTCACGTGGCCCCAGGAAGCCAGCGGCGTGCGGGCGAAGGAAGGCGACGCGACGATTCGGACGCCGGGCGGCCCGCGAACTCTCGACTCCGTCCTCGACGCCGTCGACGAAACGTACTTCGACACTCGGCAGACCTTCCTCTCGACGGTCCGGTCGGAAATCGGAACCGGACCGATCCCCACCGCCGAGGAGTGAGCGTGCGTCTCGTAACGAGTGCTGGATTCTCGCCACGCCGTGCTGGCGAGAACCGACCATGACTTACGATACGCTCTCCCGAATTCGCGTCGCTCGGCTCTCCTGGGTACAGCTGTCGCTGATCGCCGGCCTCTGTCTCGGCGTGCTCTGGTCGCTCTGGAGCGTCCCGCCAACCAGCCTCGACGCCCGACTCGTCCGTGACGTCGTCGTGTTCATCTGCGTGCCGGTCGCGCTCGCCCTCGCCCGCGGTCGGGACCTGGGCTGGCGGGTGGATCGGCGCACGCTCGGCAACACTCTCGCGCTCGCGCTCTTCGTCATCCCCTTTTACGTCGTCGGGTCGTCGCTCCCGACGATCCGGGCGTACTACCCGATGTGGGCGACCGACACCGCCCTCGGGATCTTCCTACCCCACGCGGCTGCACAGTTCGTCGTCGCCGCCGCCGCCGAGACGTACTACCGGGGGCTGCTCTGTGTCGGCGTCCGCGAACTCGGATTCAAGAGCGTCTTCATCAGCCCCGTGGTCTATGCTCTCCACCACGTCCACAAGCCGCCGATCGAACTCCTGCTGTCGGCGCCGACGGACGTGCTCTTCGGCGCCGTCGACTACCGGAGCGCGTCCATCCTCCCCTCGGTCGTCGCCCACGGCTTCGGGCTGGCGCTGCTGGACTGGCTGGTGCTTCATCCGCCGGTGATCCCGCCGACGACGGTCGTCCGGGTGCTCTCGTGGCTACCCGTGCCCCTGTAACTCGGCCGTGTCGACGCGAGGCAGGTCGATGGTGACGACCGTCCCCCCGTGTCGCCCCGGGAGGATATCGAGAGTGCCGCCGGCGTTGGCGACGACCCAGCGTGTGAGCCACAGGCCCAGCCCGCTGGAGTGAGCGACCTGCGTGCGCTCTCGGTCGCCGACGAGCAACTCCCGTTCGACCGGCGGAATGCCCGGGCCGTCGTCGACGACGCGAATCTCGACGCGGTCGTCGTCGCGTTCGGTGACGACGACGGCCACGCACTGCCGGTCACCCTCGTTGTGTTCGACGGCGTTCTCGACGATGTTCGCGAGGGCGACCACGAGCGTCGGCGTCGCTCGCGCACCGAGCGAGTCGGGGACAGCCGTGTACCACGTCACGTCGGGGGCGTCGGCGGCGAACTCGTCGACCAGGTCGGAGACGAGCGCCGCGACGTCGACCGGCCGTCGGTCGGGATCGGTCGTCACCACGCGGTCGGCGTCTCGGAGCTGCCGGCCGATGCCGAGGAGTTCCTCCGCGGCCGTCTCGATCCGAGCCACCATGCGAACGGAGGCGGACCCGGGTGGGAGCGCCCGTCGAAGCTCCGCCGCACAGCCGAGGACGACGTTCATGCGGTTCCGGATGTCGTGTCGCGCGATCCGGTGGAGGACGTCGAGGCGTTCGTTGGTCGTCTCCAGTCGGCGCTCGTGCTCCTTGCGGTCGGTGATGTCGTGGACGATACCGACGGCCTCGATGGGATCGCCCTCGTCGTTGAACGAGAACTCCGCACGCTCGCGGACCCACCGCGTCTCGCCGTCAACGAGGATTCGGTGTTCGACATCGTAGGGTTCGCCGTCGAGTGCGGCCTCCCACCGGTCGGTGACGTCGTCCCTGTCGTCCGGATGGACGGCGGACAGGAACGTCTCGTGGGTCGGTGGCCCGGCTCCCGGTGACCGACCGAAGATGTCGTACACCATCTCGGACCACCACAGTTCCGACGAGGGGAAGTGGCGATACCAGCTCCCGATCCGTGCGACCTCCTGGGCCTGCGAGAGGTGAGCCTGCTGTCGTTCGAGGGCCCGGCGTTCGCGCTTGCGTTCGGTGCTCCGTCGGGCGACGACGACGACGGCCCGCGCCCCGTCGGCGGTCGCGACGCGTGCCTCGAACCACTCGGCGCCGGACGGGGTCGACAGCTCGAATTCGACGGTCCGCTCGGTGCCCGTCTCCAGCACACGCCGCGTGGCCTCGGCGAGTGACACGCCGGCCGGGTCGGAGAGGGCCTCGGCGAGGTGCCGACCCGACAACGCTGCCGGAGCGTCGGGAAGATAAGTCTCCGCGGTCGGGCCAGCCAGCACCTCCACGAGATACCCCTCGGCGTCGACGACGAAGCCCAGGTCGGGGAACGCGGTACGGACCGGATCGGTCGACGGCGCGTCCGCGATCGCGTCCGCGATCCGTGTCCCGAGGTCGACGTCCGCGGAACGGGGGACGTAGTCGGTCACGCCCGCCGCGATGGCGTCGCTCGCGAACCGCTCGCTCCCCGCCTCGGCGACGACGACGACCGGCAGGGCGGGGGACCGGTCACGGACGGCCCGGAGCAGCGCGATCCCGTCGCCGTCCGGGAGGTGGGAGGCGGTCACGACACAGTCGATATCGGCGTCGACACGGTCGACGGCCGCCGCCATCGTCGGGACGGCGACGATGTCGACCGGTCGGCCGTCGATCCGCTCCCCGATGTCGGTGGTGACGCCGACACCGACAGCGAGGAGACGGATCGGAGCCATGCGTAGCGGTAGTCACATCTCCAAGATAAACGCTTGTGTCTCGTCGGGGGACGGACGGAGACGATCCACCGCCGCAGACAAGTTTATGTATTTGACAGGTGTGTGTCCGTTCATGTTCCAACACGTCCTCGTCCCGACGGACGGGAGCAAGGCGGCGAGACGGGCGGCCGAACACGCCATCGACATCGTCTCCGATTCCGATGGGACGATGACGGCGCTCTACGTCATCGACATGGGTGACGCCGACTACGTGGCGGTGCCGAGCGACATCGCGGAGACGAAAGAGCGAATCAGATCGAAGGGAGAGGGCCTCGTCGAGGAGATTCGGGAGATGGCCGAGGAGGCGGGCGTCGAGTGCGAGACGGCGGTCGTCACGGGCATCGCCGACGAGGCCATCGTCGACTACGCCGAGGAACACGGCATCGACTTGATCGCTCTCGGCAAACACGGCAAGCGCGACCCCGACAAGCCCATCGTCGGGAACACCGCCCGCCGAGTCGTCCAGCAGTCGTCGGTGCCGGTCCACACGGTCTGATTTATCCGGGCGCGGACCGTATCGAAGCGTATGACACTGCCTATCGACCCTGCGACCATCGAGGCCACCGACATCGGCGAGCAGCGTGCGACACTGGAGATGGAGCACGAGGCGGCGGTCGAACACGTCCGCGAGACGTTCGAAGCCGCCGGCTTCGGGATTCCCGTCGAGTTCTCGGTGTCGGACATGCTCAACGAGAAGATCGACGCGGGCCGCGACCCGTACTACGTTCTCGGCGCGTGCAACCCCGCGATGGCCGACCGCGTCCTCGACGCCAGCGACGGCCGCGTGGGCGCGCTCATGCCGTGCAACGTCGTCGTCTGGGAGGCGGAGCCGGGCGTCCAGACCGTCTATCACGTCAGTATCATGCGAATCGGTCGACTGCTCGGCATCGCCCCCGACGACGCGGCGATGGCCGACATCGTCGCCGACACGGGCGAGATGGTCGACGCGGCGTACGCGGCGCTTTAGAACTCGGTGAGTGTCGTCTGCAGCCCCGCGACCATCGCCGACTTTCGGCGCAACGCCCCCATCGACGTGGGCACGTAGTCGACGACGCCGCGGACGGCGTCGGCGAGCGTCTCGGCGGTGGCACACTCGCCCTCGAAGGCGTGACGTACCCCCTCACGGACCTGCCAGACGCCCGCCGGGCCCCAGTAGTCGTCCGAGACGTGGCGGAGAACGAGACATTTCGCCTGCCGGCTCCGGTCGTCGAGATGTTCGAGAACCGCGAGTCGAGCGGCGTGGTACGCCCCCGCCGTCTCCTCGACGTAGCCGGTCCGGCCCTCGTACCCCTCGCGGTCGGCGGCGAGCCACATCCCTGCTTCGGGGTCGGGGTTCCAGACGCTCCCGGGCGCTTTCAGTTCGACGAGTTCGTACTCCCACTGTCCGGGCGCGAGGATCACCCAGTAGGCGTTGCCGAGGAACTCGTTGCGGTGGATCTCCACCTCGCCGATGCTCCGTGCGTCCCGGAGCGAGCCACGGAGGAACTGCCCGACGGTGTCGTCGACGGCGGTGATCGACCACCGGGTCGGGACGAGACGGCGGTTGTCGCGCTGTCCGAGCGCCCCCGCCGAGAGGATGGTGTTCACCTCGTACACGTCGAAGCCGCGGCGGTAGAGGTAGTTGATCGCCCCCTCGGCACGCCAGTCGTCGTCCTCCAGGGTCTTCTCGACCGCGCGGGGGACGTGCGGGTTCTCGCCCAGTTGGGCCGAGCGGGCGGGCGCGCTCGGTCCGGTCGGCGTCGAGACGCCGTCGGCGTCGAACTCCACCTGTGGATTGCCGTCGAGACCGATCTCCACGTCGACCGGACGATCCGCGATGGCGACTTCGCGGCCGACGCCGACGAAGCCGTCCCACGTGTCCGAGACGTCGACCGGCGACGACCGCCGGGAGTTGAGCAAGCTAGTCCGCCGCCGGAACACCTCGTCTAAGTCGACGCCCTCCTCGTACCACGCACCGCTGGTAACGTAGCTGTCCGCCCGACCCTCGTTGCCGACGGGCGAGAGGATGCCGGTCGACACCTCCGGGTAGTTGGAGCGGCCGACGAAGATGGAGGGCGAGACGCTGCCGACGATGGCGTCGCCGGAGACGGAGCGTTCGACGCGGTCGGCGACCGACTCCACGTGATCGAGGATCTCGTAGGATTTCTCCTTGGCGAGGCGCCGACGCTCGGCGCGTTCGTTGGCCTCGATCTCTACGAAGTCGTCGAGGCGCATGGCGGCGATAGCGGCGGGGGAGATTTGAACCTGTCGCGCTAGCTGTGGATGCCCATCGCCTCGATCTGTTCCTGATACCGGTTACGGATGGTAACCTCGGTCACCTGGGCCACGTCGGCCACCTCGCGCTGGGTCTTCTTCTCGTTGCAGAGCAGGGAGGCGGCGTAGATGGCGGCGGCGGCGTAGCCGGTTGGCGACTTCCCCGAGAGCAGGCCCTTTTCGGCCGTCGTCTCGATGATCTCGTTGGCCTTCGCCTGCACCTCCTCGCTCAGGTCGAGTTCCGAACAAAAGCGAGGGACGTACTTCTTCGGATCGACCGGCTTCATCTCCAGACCGAGTTCCTGCGAGATGTAGCGGTACGTGCGTCCGATCTCCTTGCGTTCGACCCGCGATACCTCCGAAATCTCCTCCAGCGATCGGGGGATACCCTCCTTCCGACAGGCGGCATAGAGGGCGGCAGTGGCGACGCCCTCGATCGAGCGCCCGCGGATGAGGTCCTCGTCGAGCGCGCGCCGGTAGATCACGCTCGCGACCTCCCGGACCGAACGCGGTACGCCCAGCGCGGACGCCATCCGGTCGACCTCGCTCAACGCGAACTGCAGGTTGCGCTCGCCCGCGTCCTTCGTCCGAATCCGCTCCTGCCACTTGCGGAGTCGGTGCATCTGGGAGCGTTTCCGCGAGGAGATAGAGCGCCCGTACGCGTCCTTGTCCTTCCAGTCGATGGTCGTCGTCAGCCCCTTGTCGTGCATCGTCTGGGTGGTCGGGGCACCCACCCGTGATTTCTCCTGCCGCTCCTGGTGATTGAACGCCCGCCACTCCGGACCCGGATCGATCTGCTCCTCTTCGATGATGAGTCCGGTCTCTTCGTGAATCAGTTCGCCGTCGGCCGTCCTGACGAGGTCCTCGGGATCGAGATCGTCGAGATCGACGTCTTCCTCGGCGTCTTCCTCTTCCTCGCCCTGCCATCGCGTCCGGTCTTCCCGCTGGCGGGTGGGCCGTGTCATCGCGTTTATATAGTCGTAGCTGGCGATTACTTAAATCCTTGGCCGATACGGGTGGTCGTGTTCAGATAAGCCAGCAAAACGGGGACCACCTCGAAAGCCCCCGGCCCCTTTCAGTCCCGCCCGGCGGTGGCCGGTTGGCCAGCCGATGCGGGCGGGACTGAAAGGGGCCGGCGTCTCAGCGTGCCCGGACGACGCAAGCACCGCAACGCAGTGAGGAGCGTGGTTCGAGAGAGCGAAGCTCTCTCGTCATCCCGAAAATCTCCGATTTTCGAACGACAGCGAGTCCCGGGAGCCGAGACGCCGGGGGCTTTCGAGGTATCTACAACTCTATCGCTCTAATCTGAACAGTATCATACGGGTGACCGACCGGTCAGTCGGCGTGGTGTTCGACGACCGACCCGCGACTCCGCCAGAGGGTCGTGAGGTGATCGGCCGCCTCGAACACGGTGCACTCGGCGTCCGGAAGGCGGTCACGGAGGGTTCGGACGCCGTCGACCGGGACGTTCTCGTCGTCGGCACCATGCCACAGTCGGACCGGGACGACGACGCTCGTGAGCGGGATCGACCACGGTGCCGCGAGCAGTCGGAGTTCGGTGATGGCGCCACGTCTCGTCCGTGAGAGGGCGTCGGCGAAGTCGCGGGCGACGAGGGCGTCGACGGCGTCGGGGAGGGACGCTCGACCGGCCTCCGTGGTGTACTGAGAGACGACGACGTCGGGGGAGCGGGTTGCGAGCCACGCCTGCGCGCGGAGCAGTCCCGACAGGAGGCGTGGCGTCGCCGACGCCAGTCGACCGAGGAGCCGTTGGGTCGGCGGCGTCGGTGCGGGAACGGACGGCGGCGTCGCCCCGGAGACGACGTCGACGGCCGTGACGCGGTCGCCGTGTGTCGCGGCGACCGCGAGTGCGTGCGGGGCGCCACCGGAAAATCCGACGACACCAGCGCGGTCGACGCCGGCGTCGTCGAGGACGGGGGCGACGAACGCGCCGGTGTCGCTCAGGTCCCGCGTCGGCCACGGGGACGAACGCCCATAGCCGGGGCGGTCGGGCGCGAGTATCCGGACGCCCTCGCGTCGGGCGGCGTCGTCGAACAGCCGCCCGAGCCGACGGGATCCCGGCGTGCCGTGGAGGAAGACGATGGGGTGGCCCGCGGGATCACCGTACTCGGCGTAGGCGACGTGGCGGTCGTCGTCGATGGGGACGCGGTCGGCGGGCGGAGGACTGGCGGCGTCCATCGTCGGCGAATCGACGCGTGGCCGAAAAACACCTGTGACATCGGCGGAACGAACGGCCTTTGAATGGGTCCCGCCAAAGACTGTCGATGCCGACTATCGACTGTGATCCCGCGGCGGCTCGACGGCGACTGGAGGAAGCCGGCGTCGAAATCGGGGCGGGCAACACGGACCACGAGCGCTGGCGCGCCGAACGCGGCGACGCGGTCGCCGTCGCGTACGACGACACGGTGGTCGTTCAGGGGTCACGACCGACCGACCTGACCGCGCTTCTCTCCGACTCGGGCGGTCGAGCGCACGTCTACTTCGACGGGGCGAGTCGCGGGAATCCCGGCCCGGGCGCGATCGGGTGGGTCATCGTCTCGGGCGACGGCGTCGTCGACGAGGGCGGCGACACCATCGGCGAGACGACGAACAACCGCGCGGAGTACGAGGCGCTGATCCGGGCGCTCGAAGCGGCCCGGGACCACGGCGTCGACGAGGTGGACGTGCGGGGCGACTCGGAGTTGATCGTCAAGCAGGTCCGGGGAGCGTGGAATACGAACGACCCCGATCTACGCGAACGGCGGGTGCGCGCCCGGGAACTGCTCGACGGGTTCGATCGCTGGTCGCTAGAGCACGTACCGCGGGAGATAAACGACCGCGCCGACGAACTGGCGAACGAGGCGCTCGACGATGTCTGACCTGCCACGCGAGGTCGTTGACGCGGCGGAACGACTGACCCGACTGGCCCGTCGGGCGGTCGACGACGCGGAAGCGGCCGCCTACGAACGCGATCGGGACGAACGGCTGGACGAACACGGCTTCACCGCGCGCGTTCGCGAGGCCGACGACACGCTCGTCCTCCACCCGGCGGAGTGGCTGGCGGGCGAGACGGCCCGGATGGATCGGATCGAGGATACGGATCGCGCGGTCGAGATACCGCTGTCGGGGAGCGGCGACCCCGAGGAGTGGGACACGGTCGAGGCGCACAACGCCGACATCGTCGACCGGGTGGCCGAGCGGGCGGGCGAGGTCCACGCCGCGAACGCGCGGGCGTTCGCCGACTTCATGGGCAACCACTACGCGCGCCGGATGGAGACGGCGACGGCCGAGGAGCTACAGGAGTTTCTCACGGAGTACTACCCGCGGAACGCGTGGCCGAGCGAGAAACAGCGCGAGGCGGTAGCGCAGTCGCTCGAACACGTGTTCGCGGTAACGGAAACGTCGATGCCCGAAGTTACTGCTGCGCGTCGATGAGGTCACGGACCGACTCGGCCCGGTCGTCGTCGGTGACGAACTTCGAGAGCACCCACTCCATGCGCGTGAGCACGGCCTCGTGGCCGTCGTCGGTCAGTTCGTACTGATTCGTCCGCTTGTCGAGTTCGCTCTTCTCGACGAGGCCCATCTCGACGAGGTTGTCGAGATTGGGGTACAGACGACCGTGGTTCACTTCGGTCCCGTAGTAGTCCTCGAGTTGGCGTTTGATCGCCAGACCGTACATGGGTTCCTCCGAGAGGATGACGAGGATGTTATGCTGGAATGCGGTGAGGTCGCGAACGATGCCGGGACTGCTGCTGACTGTTTGTGCCTCTGACATGCCTATGAAAATGTCACGGGGATATTTAACGCTTCTCAACTCTTGCTTCAGTGCGCGCTTCAGGCCCCGGACCGGCCGAGAACGACGTTATTGAATTCGGACATATCGCTCTTCGGAGTAGTTCTGGCCGACGTGTTCTGGCGGCGACTGCCCGGTCGTCGCCAGCTGATTCGTCGCGTGCCCGGTTCGGGACGGCCGAGTCGGTGTGCCCGACCGACCGCTCGTAGCTGTCATCTCACTTCGGGAGCGGCCGTTCATGTACTTTTTCATTCGTGTTCGGGCCATCCCGAAAGGTCTATTGGGCGGTTCGGCCGTCGTATCAGTATGGTGAACCTGTGGACCGACCTGGAGCCCGGCCCGAACCCACCCGAGACGATCACCGCGGTCGTCGAGTGTCTCAAAGGGGAGCGCAACAAGTACGAGTACGACAAGGACGTGCCCGGCGTCGTCCTCGATCGCGTCCTTCACAGCAACGTCCACTACCCCAGTGACTACGGATTCATCCCGCAGTCGTACTACGACGACGAGGACCCCTTCGACGTGCTGGTGCTCGTGGAGGACCAGACCTTCCCCGGCTGTATCGTCGAGGCGCGCCCCGTCGCCCTCATGAAGATGGACGACGACGGTGAGCAGGACGACAAGGTCATCGCCGTCCCGACCGAGGATCCGCGATTCGACCACATCGAGGACCTCGACGACATCCCCCAGCAGACGGTCGACGAGATCGACGAGTTCTTCACGACCTACAAGAACCTCGAGGAGGGCAAAGAAGTCGAGACGCTGGGCTGGGAGGACAAGGCGGCGGCGAAAGACGCCATCGAACACGCGCTCGACCTCTACGACGAGAAGTTCGCCTGAACCGACGGCGAACATTCCCGTCAGTTATGCTTCCGTACCCACACATGTATTATGCGTATGGGTAATCTTTTGGGCGACACCGCCGTAGATGCGCGTATGAGCGACACCCATCTCGGCGTGCAGCATGTGACGGTCGTCCCCACGAACTACGACGACGAGGAGTCGTCACCGGACGGGACGATAGCCGGACAGCACCATCGGTGAACGCACCCCTTTTTGTCGGCGCCCCCGTTAGGGTGCGGTAATGGCTCAGTGCGACGAGTGCGGCAGTCACGAGAACCTGCCGTATCAGTGTCGGCGCTGTGGCGGCACGTTCTGTGCGGAACATCGGTTGCCCGAGAACCACGACTGTCCCGGTCTGAACGAGTGGGACGATCCGGACGGCGTCTTCGACAGCGGCTTCGACGACAGCGTCCGCGATGAAGGCGGGAGTCGGGGCTTCGGCGACCGTCTCGAATCGCTGACGGGTACCGGCGGCGTCCTCGGCTACTTCCGTGGCAACGTCGCGTACCTGTTTCTCGCGCTCATGTGGGTCACCTTCGCGCTCCAGTTCCTCGTGGGCGGGCTACTGGGACGTGGGGTGATGGAAACCCTCTTCGTCCTTCGGTCGGACCGTCTGCTCTACGTCTGGACGTGGATCACCTCCATCTTCGCCCACGGTGGCCTCTATCACATCGCCGGCAACAGCATCGTGCTGTACTTCTTCGGGCCGCTGGTCGAACGCTACACCGGGTCGAAGCGCTTCGCGGCCCTGTTCCTGGCGAGTGGCGTCCTCGCTGGCCTCGGGTTCGTCGTCACCAGTATCGTCCTCGGCGCGACCGGCGTCTCCGTCGTCGGCGCCAGCGGTGCCATCTTCGCCGTCCTCGGCGTGTTGACCGTCCTCAACCCCAAGCTCCGCATCTACCTCTACTTCATCATCCCCATCCCGCTCTGGCTGTTCACCGCCGGCTTCGCCGTCATCTCGGTGCTCTTCTTCCTCCAGCCACAGTCGGCCGCGTCGGTGGGCCAGGGCAACGTCGCCCACCTCGCACACCTGATCGGCCTGGTGATCGGTCTGGCGTACGGCAAGCGGATCAAGCGGCCGAGTCGGGTGCCCGACCGTCTGTCGTTCGGGGGCGGTCCCGGCGGTCCCGGCGGCCCCGGCGGTCCGGGTGGTCCCGGCCGCCGACGGTGACGATGAATCCCGCCCGCCCCGAGTTCGTGCCCGACGCCTCACAGTCCCGCGCGGAGATGGAGACGCTCCAGCGCGAGGTGGCCGCCGCGGCGACGTTCGACGACGACTTCGCGTTCGACCCCGCAGCCGTCTCCGTCGAGGGCGGCGCCTCACTCGCCGGGGAACGCCCCCTCGTCGCCGGGGTGGATCAGGCCTTCCTCGACGACGACCGGGCGGTCAGCGCCGTCGTCTGCCTGCGCGGCGGCGAGGTGATCGAACGCACCCACGCCGTGACCGACCTCTCCATCCCCTACGTGCCCGGCCTGCTCTCCTTCCGCGAGGGCGGCCCGATCCTCGACGCGTTCGCGGCGTTGGAGGCCACCCCCGATCTCGTCGTCTTCGACGGGAGCGGGCGCATCCACTTCCGACAGGCCGGCCTCGCCACCCATCTCGGCGTCGTCCTCGACGTGCCGAGCGTCGGCGTCGCGAAGAACCTGCTCTGTGGCCGGGTCGACGGCGACGTGGACGGGCGTCCGGCGGGCTGGCGGGCACCCGTCGTCGCGGACGACCGGGTGGACGCCCCCGACGGGACCGTCCTCGGCTACGCCTACCAGTCCCGACAGTACGATTCGAATCCGGTCATCAATCCCCTCTATATCAGCCCCGGTCACCGCGTGAGCGCCGGGACGACGGTCGACCTCGTCGAGCGCCTGTGTGCGGGCTACAAACTCCCGGAGCCGACGCGACTGGCGGACGCGTACGCGGACGAGTGCAAAGAGCAGGCTTGACCTCCTCCCACCCCTAAAGGGATGGGATTCCCCGAAGGGGATATTCAGGTTGCGCATTTCCTCGGCGGTGAGGTACGCTTTCGCGTCCCGCGTCAGCGGTTGCCGTCCGGTTACGACCCCGGACGTGCGTTTCAGCGCGTACAGCCGGGCCAAAGCGGCCTTCCTCTCCGGTCACGCCGGTCATCTGCGAAGCAGACGGTGGAGTATTCAGTCCACGAGGCCGCACGGTTCGCCTCAGCCGAATTGTTAGGCCGTGCATGGTTCTCCCTCCCGTTGACGGATGTTCTCGGCGGCGTTCAAGTCAGCGTGACGACCACGGTCGCACTCGGGACACGAGAAGTGGTCGCCATCTCGCGCACCTTCGGCACCACAGACCGAACAGCGTTGACTCGTCTCGAATGGGTCAACTTCTTCGACGCGAATCCCGGCTTGCTCGGCTTTGTAGACGATGAACTCCTGCAACTGGTGAAAGTGCCACGAGTGGACGTCACGCCAGTCACTCCCTTCTCTGACACCTTCCAAGTCCTCGATTTTCAACACGGGATTCTCGAACTGTTGTGCCCAGTCGATGAGGCGACGGGAGGCGTTGTGGTTGAGGTCACGAATCCGGCGTTTCTCTTTGTTACCCACGCGGTTGTGTGCGCGAAGCGCACCCGCTTCCTGAAGCGACTCGCGGAGGGAACGATATTTACGCCGGACATAGTTCGCCTCACGACCAGACACCAGCATCGACTCGCCGCTCTCGGCGTCTGCCGCCAGCAGGTGGTTGTGGCCGATGTCCACACCAACTGTTGTCTCCTCGCCCGTTTCGGCGTCGTATCCGACGGTGAACGCACAGTACCAGTCCTCGCCACGGCGATACACCTGCAACCGGGACTTGTCAGCCTCGCCGTCCACGAGGCGAGCAACCTCGTCGGCTATGTCGTCGTACACGTCGATGGGGGTGTACCACCATCCCGAGATACAGGGGAATCCCACGACGACTGACCCGTTCTCGGTGCGGTCGATTTCCCAGTTCTGGTTGTTGACCGCGAATGGCTGGCTGGCGTGGTACTCCACGATGCCGTCCTTCTTGTAGTCGGACTTGGCTTCGCGGATGGCCTGATTCTGGATGGCCGAGTAGAGTGGGTTGTCGATGCTGGCCGTGGTCACGCTCATCCCGAAGCCACCGCTCTCCCACCCGTCGATGCAGAACTGCTTGGTGTCACGGTACAGGTGGGTGGCACGTTGCCACTCCCTGCGGCGGTCACGGGACGGATTGTGGAACGTCGTGGTGACGGTCGTCGTGACCACAGTTACAGTTGTAACATATATCTGAAGAGTATTAAAACGTGGAAATATCGGGCCGGTGGTTTGCGTCCCAGTAGTCGGCTTCATCCCACGGCTGAAGCCGTGGGCTTTCGCCTCGCTACTGCTGTAAGCTTCGGACGTTTTAAGCCGTATCTCGCTCGTAGCTCCCGGTAATGAGCGACGATCAGGAACTCGGCATCACCGAGTCGAAAGAACACAGCACGGGGGAGTGGTACGCGGAAGTCGTCCAGAAGGCGGGGCTCGCGAACTACGGCCCCGAGGGCATGAGTGGATTCATCATAACGCGCCCGCGCGGGTACGCGCTGTGGGAGGCCATCCAGCGCGAACTGGACGGGCGGTTCAAGGCGACGGGCGTCCAGAACGCGTACTTCCCGATGCTCATCCCCGAGTCGTATCTGGAGCGAGAGAAGGACGTGGTCGAGGGGTTCGATCCCGAAGTGGCGTGGGTGACACAGGGCGGGTACGAGGAGTTGGAGGAGCGCCTCGCCGTCCGTCCGACCAGCGAGAGCATCATCGCGCCGTATCTGAGCCAGTGGATCCGGAGCTACCGCGACCTTCCGCTGCGTGTCAACCAGTGGTGTAGCGTGGTCCGGTGGGAAGCCACGGAGACCAAGCCCTTCTTCCGCACCAAGGAGTTCCTCTGGCAAGAGGGACACACCGCACACGCGAGCGAAGCGGACGCGTGGTCGGAGACGACGACTCGCCTCGACCAGTACGAGGAGGTGTACGAGGACGTGCTGGCCATCCCCGTGCTGCGAGGGAAGAAGCCGGAACACGACAAGTTCCCCGGCGCGGACACCACGACGACCGTCGAGGCGCTGATGCCCGACGGCAAGTCGGTACAGGGCGCCACGAGCCACTACCTCGGGCAGAGCTTCGCGGAGGCGTTCGACATCACCTACACCGACGAGGACGAGGAGGAGCGGGTCGCCCACACGACGTCGTGGGGGCTGTCGTGGCGGGCCCTCGGCGCGCTCATCATGACCCACAGCGACGATCAGGGCCTCGTCCTGCCGCCGGCGGTCGCCCCCGAACAGGTCGTGATCGTCCCCATCTGGCAGGAGGAGACCAAAGACGACGTGCTCGACTACGCCGGGGAAATCGCGGACGACCTGCGCGAGGCGGGCGTGCGCGTCGAACTCGACGACCGCGACGAGCGCAACCCCGGCTTCAAGTTCAACGAATGGGAGCTGAAAGGCGTCCCCCTCCGGATCGAAATCGGCCCGAACGAAGTCGAAGAGGGGGCGGCGACGCTCGTCCACCGACCCGACGGCGAGTCGACGAACGAGGACCGCGCGGGCATCGTCGACACCGTCCACGACCACCTCGACGCTGTGTACGCCAAACTCTACGCCGCCGCGGAGGAGACCCTGGAAGGGAGCGTCCGCGAGGCGTCGGACCGGGCGGAAATTCTGGGCACCATCGGCCAGCACGGCGGCTACGTGAAGGCGCCGTGGTGTGGCGACGAGGAGTGCGAGGCGGCGATCAAAGAACAGATCGCGGCCGAAATCGTCCTCGTCCCCTTCGAGGGTGGCGAAGAACCGGGTTCCTCGAAGGGCGACACCGAACCGATCCACGAGGGCGACACCTGCGCGCTCTGTGACGACGACGCGATCGAGACGGCCTACTTCGCCAAGTCGTACTGAGCATCTCGGCGGCGAAATCCCACGGCGAACGAGTTGGGGCGTCGAACGGTCGACGAACGTGTGCCGAACCCCGGCGAGAAGACGATGAATTAATCATTATACAAATTCGCTAAGGCCTTTCCTAGACTTAGTATGATATATATTGCCTTGTATGTGACTAATGAAGCCTTACGGTAACAGGGACAGGCTGATAAGTGGGAACATAGAAGGGGGGGTATGACCAAGCCGCGGAGAGGCGCCCACGCCGATCAGCGGGGGCTGGCTGACCCCACGGACGACCGATCGAACTGTGGCGTAGGCGTCGTTCTCGACCTCGACGGTGGCGACTCCCACCAGACTGTCGCCGACGGTATCGACCTGCTCATCAACCTCGAACACCGCGGGACGACCGGGGCCGAGGAGGCCACCGGCGACGGGGCCGGCATCATGATCCAGCGGCCGGACGACTTTTTCGAGGCGATCGTCGACACCGACCTGCCCGACACGTACGCCGTCGGCTCGGTGTTCATGCCGCAGGACGGTGCGGCCCGACAGGGCCTCATGACCATCTTCGAGCGGACGCTGGCCGAACACGGTCTCGACGTGTTCCACTGGCGCGACGTGCCCACCGACAACTCGGAACTCGGGCAGACCGCACTCGACTCCGAGCCCGACGTCTACCAGCCGTTCGTTCGGCCGACCGAAGGCATGGACGACGACGCGTTCGACCGCGCGCTCTACGTCGCCCGACGGGCCGTCGAAAACGCAATCGAGGAGCTCGACTCGGCCGGTGCCGGGCGGTTCTACATCTGCTCGCTCGACCGCAAGACCCTCGTCTACAAGGGGCTGCTCAAGGCGACGCAGTTGCCGACGTACTACCCGGACCTCGTCGACGAGCGCGTCAAATCGACGCTCGTGCTCGTTCACGCGCGCTTTTCGACGAACACGCTCGGTGCGTGGCATCTCGCCCATCCCTACCGCAACATCATCCACAACGGCGAGTTCAACACGATTCGCGGGAACATCAACTGGATGCGGGCCCGCGAGACGGACCTCGCCCATCCCGACTTCGGCGACGACATCGACACGCTGAAGCCGATCATCAACGATCCGAACCAGTCCGACACGGCGTCGGTCGACAACGCGCTCGAACTCCTCATGCAGGGCGGTCGTGACCTCCCGCACGCCCTCCGGATGCTCATCCCCGAGGCGTTCCGCAAGAACGACGAGATGAGCCAGGAGCGCAAGGACTTCTACGACTACCACGCGAGTCTCGTCGAACCGTGGGACGGGCCGGCGCTCGTCGTCGGCACCGACGGCGATCAGGTCGCCGCCGCGCTCGACCGCAACGGACTCCGACCCTGCCGGTACGACGTGACACAGGACAACCGGCTCATCATGGCCAGCGAGGCCGGCGCACTCGATATCGATCCCGCGGACATCGAAGAACGTCACCGGCTCCAGCCCGGGCAGTTGCTCGTCGCCGACCCCGAACGGGGCGAAGTCGTCCCCGACGACGAGGTGTTCGCCGACCTCACCGACGAACGGTACGGCGAGTGGGTCGAACGGGAACAGCGTCACCTCGACGAATCGGTCGAGACTGACTACGAACCCCGCGACGAGGTGGCCTCGCTCCGCGCCCAGCAGGCTGCCTTCGGCTACACGTACGACCAGCTCGACCACCTCGTCGAACCGATGGCCAAGGAGGGCAAAGACCCCGTCGGCTCGATGGGTGACGACACGCCGCTGTCGGTGCTCTCCGATTTCAACCGGCCGCTGTTCACCTACTTCAAACAGCTGTTCGCGCAGGTGTCGAACCCGCCGATCGACTACATCCGCGAGGAGCTGGTGACGAGCCTGGAGTCCCGGCTCGGCCCACAGCGCAACTTGCTGGACGAGACCCCGGAACACGCCCGACAGCTCGTGGTCGATTCGCCGGTCCTGACGGACGCCCAGACGGCCGACATCAAGGCGCTCGACGGCGAGTTCGAGTCGGCCGTCGTCGACATGACCTACGAGAAAGACGGTGATCTCGAAGCCGCCGTCGAGGACCTGCGCCGAGACGCCCGGGCAGCCATCGAGGACGGCGCGGACATCGTCGTCCTCTCGGACCGGAACACGGGGTCGGATCGCGTGCCGATTCCGAGCCTGCTCGCGACCGGCGGCGTCCACCACGCGCTCGTTCGGAACGGCCTCCGCAACCACGCCGGTCTCGTGATTGAGTCCGGCGACCCCCGGGAGGTTCACCACCTCGCGACGCTCGTCGGCTACGGTGCCGACGCGGTCAACCCCTACCTCGCCTACCAGAGCATCTGCGACATCGTCGCCGGCCCCGACGGCGCCGACGAGGCCGAAGCCATCGGCCACTACAAGCAGGCCCTCGAGGACGGCCTGCTGAAGACGATGGCGAAGATGGGCATCTCCACGGTAGAGAGCTACCAGGGCGCACAGATCTTCGAGGCGGTCGGCCTCTCCTCCGACTTCGTCCGTGAGTACTTCGAGGGGACGGAGATCAGGACGGAGGGGATCGGCATCCCACAGCTCGAAGACGACATCCTGACGCGTCACGCGGTCGCGTACGGCGCCGATCCGGAGCTCGAACGGCAGGGTGAGTACGAACACCGCTCGAACGGGATCCACCACCAGTGGAACCCGAAGACGGTCGGGACGCTCCAGCAGGCGGTCCGCTCCGGCAGTTACGAGAAGTATCAGGAGTTCGCCGACCTGATCAACGACCAGCGCGAGAACCTCCAGACCCTCCGAGGGCTGCTGGAGTTCGACAGCGACCGCGATCCCGTCCCACTCGACGAGGTCCAACCGGTCCACGAGATCGTCGAGCGCTTCGCGACGGCCGCCATGTCGCTCGGGTCGCTCTCGCCGGAGGCCCACGAGACCAACTCCATCGCCATGAACCGTATCGGTGGGAAGTCGAACACCGGCGAGGGTGGCGAGCCGCCCGAACGGTTCGACACCGAGAAGGAGTGTAACATCAAGCAGGTCGCCTCCGGCCGGTTCGGCGTCACGTCGAACTACCTCTCCTCGGCCGAAGAGATCCAGATCAAGATGGCCCAGGGCTCCAAACCCGGCGAGGGCGGCCACCTCCCCGGGAAGAAGGTCAACGAAATGATCGCCCACGTCCGCTACTCCACGCCGGGCGTCGGCCTCATCTCGCCGCCCCCGCTTCACGACATATACTCCATCGAGGACCTCAAACAGCTGATTCACGACCTGAAGACGGCCAACCCCGAGGCCGACATCAACGTGAAACTCGTCGCCGAGGCGGGCATCGGCACCATCGCCGCCGGCGTCGCGAAGGCCAACGCCGACGTAGTCCACATCTCGGGCCACTCCGGCGGCACCGGCGCGTCGCCGAAGACGTCGATCAAGAACGCCGGCCTCCCCTGGGAACTCGGCCTCGCCGAGGCCAACCAGATGCTCCGCGCGACGGGGCTCCGGGACCGCATTCGCATCTCCACCGACGGCGGGATGATGACGGGCCGCGACGTGGCCGTCGCGGCGCTGCTGGGCGCCGAGGAGTACGTCTTCGGCACTTCCAGCCTCATCACCTCGGGCTGCGTGATGGCGCGCATCTGTCACACCAACAACTGCCCGACCGGCGTCGCCACCCAGGACGAGGACCTGCGCGACCGCTTCACCGGCCAGCCGGATCACGTCATCAACTACATGGCGTTCCTCGCGGAGGAACTCCGCGAGATCATGGCCGAACTCGGCTTCCGGTCGGTCGAGGAGATGATCGGTCGCCCCGGCCTCCTGAAACAGACCGATACCGACCACCCGAAGGCCAAACACCTCGACCTCTCGGCCATCATCGCTGAACCCGAAGGCGGCGAGCGCCACAAGGTCCGCGAACAGAAGCACGCGGACGTCCACGACCACCTCGACCACGACCTGATCGGCGAGGCGACCGACGCCATCGAGGAGGGCGAACCCATCCATCTCCGACAGGACATCTCGAACGGTGACCGTGCGGTGGGCGCCATGCTTTCGAACCGCATCTCGCGGCGCTACGGCGAGAGTGGCCTCCCCGAGGACACCATCTCCTGTACGTTCGACGGCATCGCTGGCCAGAGCTTCGGTGCCTTCCTCGCCAACGGCGTGACGATGGAACTCGTCGGCGCCGCCAACGACTACGTCGGGAAGGGACTCTCCGGCGGCAAGGTCATCGTCCGGACGCCCGAGACGGCGGCCTACGAACCCGCGGAGAACATCCTCGTCGGCAACGTCTGTCTCTACGGCGCCACGCAGGGCGAACTCTACGTCAACGGCCTCGCTGGCGAGCGCTTCGCCGTCCGCAACAGCGGCGTGAAGGCCGTCGTCGAGGGCGTCGGTGACCACGGCTGTGAGTACATGACGGGCGGCGTCGTCGCCGTCCTCGGCGAGACGGGGCGGAACTTTGCGGCCGGCATGTCCGGTGGCGTCGCCTACGTCTACGACCCCGACGGAGACTTCGACTCCCGCGTCAACAAGGGGATGGTGACGATCCACGACGACCTCGAGGAGTCCGACGAGGCCATGCTCCGTCGGATGGTCGAGAACCACGCCGAATACACTGACAGTGACCGTGCGGAAGCGCTGCTCGCCGACTGGGGAAGCGAGGTTCGGAACTTCACGAAGGTGATGCCCGACGCCTACGCCGAGGTCATCGCCGAGGAGAGCCGCGAAGACGTGCGCAACGACCTCCCCGAACCGGCGTCGCCGGTCGACGGGGCCGGAGTCGGCGCCGGTACGGTTCAGACCGGCGACGACTGAATCGGGCGGCCAGTCGGCTTCGAGACAAAAATAACATCGACGTCGTTCCGACGGCGCGATGCGTCGGCCGGGTCCTACTCCTGCGATTCGATTCCCGGAATTTCCGCTTCGAGCCACTCGCGGAACCACTTCACACGCTTGAGCCGCTGGTGTGCGACGCTCTCGGCGGCGTCGCTCTCGACCCGGTTCGCGGCGTCACGGCCCCGTTCGAGGACGCGGTCGATCATCTCGCCGGCATCCATGTGCGTTCGCGACTCGTACCCCATCCGCAGGAGCATCAACACGGCGCCGTTCGCGCCGATCTTGTCGAGGATGTCGGCCTCGATGAGACACTGCGTCTCCAGCGACACGTCGTCGAGTGGTCCTTGGTAGGAATGGTCGCGCACCGACTGAGCCACCTGGTCCACGAAGGACTGGGGGTAGTCGCCACGAGTGGTGAGATACTCGCGGGCGACGCGTGCACCCTCGTCGGCGTGGCGTTCCTGCTCGGCTTCGAGTTTCGCGATATCGTGGAACAGCGCGGCCACACGAACCACGTCGATATCGGCGCCTTCGCGACTGGCGATATCCGACGCGAGTTCGACCACGTTCAGCGTGTGGTTGAATCGATACTCGGCACTGTGCCACGGATACCACCGCATCCGGCCGCCGTCCTCCTCGTTCTCGACACTCGCGGCGAGATAGTCCGAAACGAACTGTTTCATCTCCTCGAACTCCGCGTCCGGAACGGCGGACTCCTTTATTTCAACCCCCACGGTCCCACCTCCGTTGCGTTCGTGTTGCTCTCATTGTCGAAAAAAGGGGTGTTCGACTATTAGGCGTTACGACAAGATAACCGGATCAGATGGTGCCGATAGCGGTCAGTACCGAGCCTAAATAGAGGTAGACCAATCCGATGATCACGTTTCGCTTCGGGGCGTGCGGACGCATCCCGGGGAGTCTGACGAGCCACGATCCGACCGTACCGAGCGGCGCGATTGGGAGATACGTCGACGACTCCGCGACTGCCCGGCGGAACCGGGAGACAACACGGGACAGTGCAAGTTCTCCAAGCGTCATTGTGATGTCGATCCGCCGCTGCTTCCGCCCGACGAGCCGCTACTGCTTCCGCCCGACGAACTTCCGCTACTTCCACTCGACGAACTTCCACTGCTTCCGCCCGACGATCCGCTACTGCTTCCGCCCGACGAACTTCCGCTACTGCTTCCGCCCGACGAACTTCCGCTACTTCCACTCGACGAACTTCCACTGCTTCCGCTCGACGAACTTCCACTGCTTCCGCTCGACGAACCCGACGAACTGCTCCCACCGTCGTCTCCGCTCGTGCTACTACCGGAATCGCCACTCGACGAATCGCTATCCGACCCACTGCTCGTGTCGTCACCGCCGGACGAATCACCCGACGAATCTCCGCCGGAACCAGCATCGCCACCCGACGAATCGCCCGAACTGTCTCCCGACGAATCACCGCTGGAACCAGCATCGCCACCCGACGAATCGCCCGAACTGTCTCCCGACGAATCACCGCTGGAACCAGTGTCACTGCCGGACGAATCGTCCGAACTGTCACCCGACGAATCATCGCCGGAACCAGCGTCACCACCGGACGAATCGCCCGTACTGTCGCCCGACGAATCATCACCGGAACCAGCATCGCCACCCGACGAATCTCCGCCGGAACCAGCGTCACCACCAGACGAATCGCCCGAACTGTCACCCGACGAATCATCGCCGGACGGGTCGTCCGAACTGTCATCCGACGAATCATCACCGGAACCAGCATCGCCACCCGACGAATCTCCGCCGGACGAGTCGTCCGAACCGTCTCCGGACGAATCATCGCCGGAATCAGCGTCACTACCGGACGAGTCGCCCGAACTGTCTCCCGACGAATCATCGCCGGACGAGTCGTCCGAACCGTCTCCGGACGAATCATCACCGGAACCAGCGTCGCCGCCCGACGAATCACCCGAACCGTCTCCGGACGAATCATCGCCGGAACCAGCGTCACCGCCGGATGAATCGCCCGAACTGTCTCCCGACGAATCGCCCGTACTGTCCGATCCACTGCTCGCGTCGTCGCCCGACGAATCTTTACCCGAACCAGCGTCGCCGTCGGACGAATCGCCCGTACTGTCCGACCCACTGCTTGCGTCGTCGCCCGAACCGTCTCCCGACGAATCGTCCTTCGATCCGTCGTCCGTCGGGGTGTCCTCGTTGGACGAGTCATCCTCGGCCGACGAACTGTCGTCGGTCTGCTGGCCGGTGGTGTCGCCGTCCGTCTCGCTTCCCTCGTCGTCGCCCGCCTTGCTATCCGTGCTCTCGTCGCTGCCAGTCTCGCTATCTTTCCCGTCGCCTGTCTTGCTGTCCGTACCGTCCTCACCCTCGTCCGACTTCGAATCTCCGGCACCGGCACCGCCACCGCCACCGCCACCGCCGCCTCCAGCGCCGGTCTCGGTGCCGTTGTTCGCCTCGGATGGGGCCGCGTCACCGGAGGTCGGCGGAGTCGACTGGTTCTCCGTTCCCGACTCTTCGGGCGTCACCGTGCCGTTGGCCGGTGCCGTCCCGTTACTCGGCGTGACGTTTGTCGTCGTCTCGTTACTCGGCGTGACGTTCGACACCCCGACGGGCTGCTTGGGCTGTGACTCGTTGGGCACGAACACCGCGAACGGGCTGAAGCCGTGGGTGGTGGCGGACAGCATGACGGAATCGTCGGTTTGCATACCGACCTTGGTCTCGAGCATCATCCACTGGCCGCCCGACTTGTGACCGATCGTCGCCTCTCCGGGGGCGATTCCACCGAACCAGTGCGGGGAGAGCCAGAAGGACACCTGCGCACAGGCGCTGCCGCCGTTCACGTGGAAATTCTTGATCGGTTTCAGGTCGTCGACGTCAGCGTGCGACCGGCGATCGGAGCCGCTCCGGTCGCATCTGATCGGTTCCACGTGGTACATCCCGTTCTCGTAGTTGGGCTGGACGGTCACACTCCCGGAAACCGACTCCTCGTCCGACAGCACCGAGTACGTCGCACCGCCGCTGATCGAGGCGATGATCACGAACGCCACGACGAGGGTGACGACGGGCGACCAGGTCGAACCGGAGTCGTTCGAGGACATCGTCAGTGGTCACCCCCCCAGCCGCCGTCCCAGCCGCCATGACCCCCATCCTCGTCCCAGTCGAAATCGTCCTTGTTTTCGTCCGTATCGTCTATCCGGTCTTCCCAGCCGTCCGGGAACTCGTATTTACAATACGTGTTCGAATCCGGACACGGATCGGGATTGCTCTGATTCGTGCCACTGAATCCGGATTGCACCTGACTGTAATCGCCGTCGCCGACGGTGATGGAGTTCTGATCGGAGTACGTCACCACCATCAGATTGGTGCCGTGTTTGATCGTGACGGTTTCGACCACGTCCGGCACGCCGGAGAGCGAAAGCGTCCGTTCGTCGTCGCTCAGCGAGAGATCGATCGCATCCTTGTCGAACTCGTCGGAAGCGCAGAACGCCACCCAACTGATTCCACTCACGGTCGCCTCGTCACAGTCCCAGTCGGGCTTGGCCATCTCCGGCTCGACGTGTCGCGACTGAGTCGCGTAGAACGTGAAGTCGAGATCGATCTCCGCGGTCTTCATCAACACGCCGCCGGCCTTCCAGTCGATAACAAACTCCCACGCGTTGTCCGACCCGGGATCGAGTTGGCCGAGGTGGACGCCCTCGTTGAACTGCTCGTACACCTCGCTCGGCGAGACGAAAGCCGATCCGCCGTCCCCGGTGAACCACTCCACCTCGTCGCCGTCGTCAACGCCGATCCTCACGAGGATATCGTCGTAACCGTCCGAATGCGAATCCCCGTCGTTCATGAACGAACCGGAGATGTCCGTCCGGTCGTACTTGTTCCGGTTCTTCTGGTTCTTCCGGTGCTTGTCCCCGCCGTACTTGCCCTCCCACGAGCCCCAATCTCTCGACCAGCCCTTCCCCCATTTCTTCTTCTTCTCCTTGTCCTTACACGGAATTCGAACCCAGACGTGAGCGGGGTTGTCGCCGACGGTGAGCACGACCCGCTTCTGGCCGTCCGTGTCGTCGCTCTCGTCAGTCCTGATTCGGGTTTGCGTGGTCGAGTCGGTGTTCCCCCACTGTGCAGTCAGATCCAGCGTCCCGGCGGTCATCTCCGAGCCAACCTGCTCGGAATCGCTCAACACTGCTGCCGCACCGCTCCCCGTCGACGCCGCTGCTCCGACAGTTGCTGCTGCCCAGAGGAGCTTCCGGCGTGACAGGGAGCGGCGGTCGGTCACGTGTTACCACCACCCTCCGGGGTCGCTGTGTCGCCCTCACTGTCGACCACCGTGCCGCCGTCGGTCTCGGGGGCTGTCCGGTGGAGATAGAGGGCGTCGTCACGGGTCATGAAGTACGTGTCCCGATCCTCGTCGTAGATGACCCAGTCGTCCCGGTCGACGGCCATCTGGACCAGCGATTCGACCGAATCGAGCGGCACTGTCGTCCGCTCACCGATGCCGGCCGGGAGTTCGCCGCGTCGGACGACGCCGGCAGCTGCCCGCGTCGTCGAGCCGTCGGCGCCGGAATCGGCGCCGAGACTGGCGATGTAGATCACGAGACAAAACAGGAAGGCGATGCCCGTCGCAGTCGCCACCCCGATAGACCACGCCTCGCGGGTCGTGTATGCGACATATCCACTGTACGGAACGTAGAAACCGAGCAGCAGCATGAACAACTGGAGGCTCGACTTGGTGAGCGTGAATCCACCGCCCTCGGATTCCGTCTCGGAGTCCCCGGACGCCTCCGTCGCCGTCGCGGACACCTCATCCGGCGCCTCCGGCGGCACGTCGGGGGCGGGGGATGCCCCGGCGTCAACCGTCGAATCCGGTTCTCGGATCGACTTCGCCAGCTCCCAGAGCTCCGAGGCCACGAACAGCACCATCGGCGTCAACACGAGCGCCAGGAAACCCATCTGGGTGTTGGCGAACTGGATCAGGTGCCCGATGAAGGGAATGACGAAGATCACCTCGCCGACCACCCGATCGTGAGGAACGGTGCCCCTGTCGGCCTCCTCGTTGGCGTCGCCTTTGGTGACGTACGCCTGTCCGTCTTCGGTCTGCTGGATCTCGACCACGCGGTGCGTGGTCGGCGTCTCGCTGCTGGTCTGGAAGGTGATGATGTCCCCGGACTCGATTTCCGAGGGAGGCACTTCCCGGACGATCACCGCGTCGCCGGGGCTCATCTTCGGCTCCATACTGCCCGAGAGGACGACCAGCCCGTGGTCGGCACCGACTACCGCCGGCACCGCGTACACGACGAACGGAGCGACGGCGGCGATCAACAGAACCACCGCTAACACGTTCGCCGCCACTCGAAGCGTGCCGCGCTCACTCATGTAGACCACCTCGAGCCGCCTTGCTGTCTCCGTCCCACGCGCGACTCGGCCAGCGTTCGGTCTCCCCCGTCGAACTCATCACTACTATCGAGCCTCGTCTCTACCTTAGTTATCCGTTGCTTTGACACAACCTGGCCGAGAGTAAGCGAAGCCTGAACGCCGAGCACCGGTAGGGTCGCTGTGCGTGACCAGCGAAACGGGGATATCCTTCGATATCGGCGGATTTCGTGGGGATTCGTGCGCACAGCTCCGACCGTTAACGGCCGGTTAAACGCGGATCGAGACACGGTTAGCCGCCCCCGTTACACGGTCGCGGATCGAATCCAATCTGGAAGGTCGCCGAGTCTCCCTGGATGATGTTGCCGACATCCTCGGGAATCTCCCACTCGAAGGATACGTACACCTCCTGGCCGGGGGATAGGCACGTATCCCCGCTTATCGAAATCCGGTGCCCACCGGTGTTGTTCTGTGCGCTCCCGGCGAGGTCCGACGTAGTGGCCACCTCGGCGAGCGTTCCCGACGCAATCGGCGTATCGCCGATGACCGGGAGCGGGTCAAGTTCGCCGTTGCCGGTGAAGATCCCGTCGTCGACCCAGACCGTGATCTCCGTGAAGTCCTCCAGTTCGCCGTCGTTCGGTGACGTGTCCCCGGCGTCGCGCTCCGGTTCGTTGATCCCGTTCTCCGCGGTGTTCGAGAGGTGCGCCAGGAGATACAGTTCCGCGTCCGCCGTCGTCTCGGCGTCCGCCGCCTCGAGCAGTCGCGCCCGCATCGTCACGGACCCGCTGTCACCGGGCATCACCGCCTCGTCGACGATCAGGCCGACGTTCCCCGCGTCGCCGTCGTCCGAGCCCGTGATTCCGGTCTGTTCCTGGATCGCACCGTTGACGATCTCCCGCCAGGTGAGCCCGATACGAGGCGGCGGGTTCTCGTCCACGAAGCCCTGGGACTGGGCGTACGTACCGTTCACCGTCCGCTGATTCATGTCGACCGGGTCGAGACCGAGCGCGGCCCCGGCCCGATCCGCGCCGAGATAGAGCGCACCGACGCTCCCGACCGCGGCAAGAATCCGCCGTCGACTGAACGAATCGAGCGGCATGTAGGCCCGCCGACGGAGTCGAACCGTCGTTCGAGGACGATCCCCGAGACGACCGGTGCGGGTGGGATGGAGAGCGAGGCGACCGTGGTTAGGCGTCGGTTTCGCTCGGTGTGACCTGCTCGTTGTTCATGCCGCTGCCGTCGTTGTGGCGGCACTGCTCGGTGTAGAAGCCGATATCGAAGCTCGCGGAATCGGACTGGACCTCGTTGCCGTGGTCGAGTGGGAGCCACCACGAGAAGCCGAAGCAGTAGGTCGCCCCGGCGAGGAAGCAGTCTCGATCACCGTCGTTCTCGGGGTCGTCGAACTCGTCGAAGGAAGTGTCCCGATTCGAATCCAACGGTATTCCCCGCCCGTCGTTGGCGGTGAGTTCGGTCGCCAGTTCGCCCAGGGTGCCCCGGAAGATGATCTTCTCCTGATCTCCGGTCGAAGCGATGGAGGCGATGCGGCCACCGATCTCCTGGGCGATTGCGTTGATGTTGCCACCGCTGCCGACGGTGGCGTCGAATGCCTCGGTTGGCGTTGTCGCGATGCTGTTCGCTAGGAACGAGGTCAAACTCTGTGGACCAATGAAATTGGGTGCTGTTCCGGTACCGCCAACGGCAGTAGTGAAAAGTGCAATCCCGTCACTGTCGATAAGATTGGCGACGCGAATTGTCTCGTCCTGTTCAACCTCCGTACTGGTTCCGTCGCCGAACGTCGGATTAGTACTTTGGTGAGCAGGTGTATACGAGAACCCACCGGCCTGGTACGGGACACCAGAGCCACCGGAGGGATAGTCAGGACCACCATCAGTCACGAGCAGAATGGCCTTCTGCGAACCGGACCTCGCAGTCGAATTGAGGATTTCACGAGCGAGGTAAAGTGCCGCCGGCATTGGAGTGCTACCAGCAGTGACCCCACTGTCTGGAAGGTAGCCTTTCCCGCCCACGTCAGCCGCGTTGTTCGGGTCGTTTCCAACGAAGAACTGATCGAGCGGACCGACCGACTTCTGAAGATTGATACCCTCAAACGGGCTGTCGACCGCCTCTCCGGGTCCAGTAAACGTCATGAACCCAGCATGAACTGAGCCGTCAGTCGGGAGTTCTTCGACGAACGAGTTGGCGGCTTCCGTGATGTCTGCCATCTCGCTGGAATCAATCGACCCTGAGACGTCGGCGATAGCCATGAGGTCCACGTTCTGTCCGCCCCGGTCCGGAAGGTTGTCACAGTCCGGATCGTACCAGAGCGCGGTCTGGATCGTCTCGGCGAGTTCACCGGACGTTTCGGTGTCTCCCGGTGAGTCGTCCTCGTTCGGATCGTCGGCCTCCGGTTCGGTCACACCGTTCTCGCTTTCAGTGAGCCCCCCTGGCATGTTCATCCAGAGGTATCCGGGGTTGCCAGGGTCACCACAAAGGTGAGTACTGAAGGTAACTTCGCCGAAGTCTCCAGGCTTCACGTCGGTGAGGTTGATGAGCGGGGCGGGGCTGTCGTCTCCGAGCCGCGTGTCCGGACCGTCCGTCCGGCCAGCCATGACGTCGTCAGTGGTGTACGTCGAGAGGCCATCATCGTCGGCACCGACCTGCGCGAGCATCTCACACGGTGTCAGGCCATCATCGGCCATATCGTCTACTGGGAACTCGGCGGTCCCGTTGTCGTCGGTGTCGGGGAACGAGTCGATAGCGGTGTTATCCATGAACTGGGGAACCTCATCGCGGGGCACCCACAGTCCGTGGTCACCGATAGTGCTATCGGTCGCTCCGGCCGGGAAGCGTCGGTACAAATCCGGTTCCTCTGGCTCTTCCATCAGAACGGTGATGGAGCCGCCCTGACCGTCGTCGGATTCGTCCGCAGACCAGTCGGAGTAGTGCTCCTCCCAGTCCATCTTCAGATCCAGCTCGCCAGCCACGAGCCGATTGTTCTCGAACGTTTCCTGATCGCTGAAGTACGCGGACGTACCGAGTCCGGCACCAGCGGACGCCACACCGATCGTCCCGAGTGCGGCGAGCGCCTTCCGCCGTGAGAGTTCGAAGTCGTCGTTTGACATGGTTGGTTTCCTCGTTCGTGACCGCCGTGAAGCGGCCCCGCTCCCCATCCCGGGGAAGCCCACCGGCGGAGTCGAACCGCCGTACTCCGAATGGGTGATGTCGAAGTCGAGCGATTACGTCGGCGTCTCCGCGTCGTCGTCGGTTTCGCTCCCGAGATCCTCGTTGTTCATGCCGCTCCCGTCGTTGTGGCGGCACTGCTCGGTGTAGAGGCCGAGTTCGAACGTCGCGCTGTCGGACTGGATCTCGTTGCCGTGGTCGATCGGCACCCACCAGGCGAACACGATGGAGTGCTCCGTATCCGGGCTGAAACAGCCCTGTTCGCCAGTTCCACCGTACTGCTCGGCGTTCATGGCGCTCTGGAGTTCGGTACCGTTGGATCCCTGTATCATCCCGAGGATGCTCCGGAGATCGTCGATATACGGGTCCGTCGTGTCGTCGGCGTCCTGGTAGTTGTCGCCGTCGTCGACCCAGACCGCGGCCTGCACGACATCGAGGAGTTCGACCTCGTCGCTCTCGCTGTCCTCGCTTGCCGGACGCGGTTCGTTCTCCTCTTCCTGTGGGTCGTCGGCCTCGGGTTCCGTGATGCCGTTCTCACTGGACGAAGTGAGTTCGCCGTTCAGCCAGACGTAGCCGGGGTTGTCACACAGAATGAAATCGAACGTGACTTCGCCGAAGTCGCCCGGCTTCACGTCATCGAGCGCGATGACCGGTTTGGGCGCATCGTCGGCCTGAACGTTCGCCGAATTGCCGCCGTTGACACAGTCGATGGAATCCTGCACGCCGTCTTCGGGGTTCTCGTCGGGATAAACACCCGTCTGCGTGTTGTCGAGGAAAGTGTCGACGTCACCGTCGGGCACGGCGATGAGCCACGCGTCGTTCGAGGGCAGGCCGGTGTATCCCGTGGGGAGGTCACCCGAAGATCCGGTTTCGCCAGGCTCTCCGCCACTGTACATCTGCACGTCGCCAACACCCACGCCTTCGTCGTCACTCCAGTCCGAGTAGTGCGCCGTGTATCCCACGCCCAGATCGAGCGTCCCTGCCACGAGCTGGTTGTTCTCGAACGTCTCCTGGTCGGAGAAGTACGCGCTCGTCCCGAGACCAGCGCCCGCCGACGCCACCCCGATGGTGCCGAGGGCGGCCAGTGCCTTCCGCCGTGATATGTCGAATCGTTCGTCCGTCATTGTGTGTTCCCCCCGTGAGGGGATGCCCACCGACGGAGTCGAACCGTCGTCGTGACCGGCGTGGGTGTACCGACAGCAGTATCCATAACACCTATCCCCATAGCTAATCGCCAATTCTCTCACATAACGACGCACTAACCGGGGGAATGGTTCGATTACGCGAACCGAACCGAATCGAGCCGGTTTTTCACACGCGTGTCGCGCACGTTAATCATACATTAACGCGGTAGAGGCGCTGAAACCCGAATATTTTCGATCCAACTGGTCGGCATAATCGCGTCTTAACCATCACTTCAGGCTCGCCCGTCCACAGGGAAAGCTCCTGATAACTATGCCTATTTGTCGTGTTGGTGTGGCTGACCCGGTCGCTACCCATGAACATTGGACTACTCCAGACGGACGACGTACTCCCCGAGACGGACATTCACGATATCCTCCGCAACGACCGGCGCCGGAACGTGATCAAGTGTCTTCAGGATCGGGGTCGGGAGGTGGCGCTTCGTGATCTGGCCGTCCACATCGCCGAAATCGAAACCAACGAGTCACCACCGCCGAGCAACATCCGCGACAGCGTCTACGTCTCGCTCCATCAGACGCATCTACCGAAACTCGACGACGCGGGGATCGTCGACTACGACAGTGATCGGAAGACCATCAGCCTTCGCCGCCCCGCCCGACAGGTCGACCTCTATATGGAAGTGGTCACCCGATACGGCGTCACGTGGGCCACGTACTACCGCGCGGTCGGCACGCTCTCGCTCCTCAGCATCGTCCTAGCGTCGACCAACACGCCGCTCATCTCGGCGATCGATCCGTTGCTGTGGGCCAGCTTCTTCCTCGTCGTGATCGCTGTTTCCACTCTGTACCAGTTCTGGTCTCGTCGCTGGCTCTATCTCAACCAGTTGCTGTGAATCCGAGTTGGACCGGACCCTGTCGTCGAGACCCTCGGTTTCTCGCCGTGCTTGAACGTCCGATTGCCGTGCGTACCCGAAGACGTCGTCCGTGCGTCTACCAATATCGAGGCCCAGATGCGCATCTCTAATCCACTGTTTTCTCGCGTTTGAACTCCTCTAAGCCGATATTAGTGATTTGAGTCCTTTCAAATTATCAGGAGATATAATTTGGGCCGAACAGTTATCTCCAAGTCGGTCGGAACAAATGGTAACGGCATGAGTCAGACCCATCCTGAACCGGAAGCGAACCATCGGCCCGAACCGAAGGCCGAACATACTGCTTCGCGTATGGCCGATAAACTGTGTAAAGGTTTCATTTATCACGATCAGCGCGAGCGCCAGAAGGCAATCGAGGCGTTCGCCGCGGTCGACAGAATCCAGTTCGCGCACCTCGACGAGGGAGCCGTCCGTCGCGCTGCGGAGGGCTACGTCGACGCGCTGTGGGCCAAAGACGACGTCGAAGATCGGTGCCGCGTCGACGGAAAGATCGATCCGGATGCCGTCGTCGAGGCCAACTGGTCGCCCGTCCGCAGAGCCTTCAGACGCCGGGCGAAAGCGGCCGGAATCGACGAGGAATACGCCGACCTGACGACCGAAGCCTGGATTCGCCACAAGACGGAGGGTGGCGACTACTGGACACCGACGATGCGAGCGCAGATGCTGGAACTGCGGGTCGCACTACAGGACGAGGAGTATCCACACAAACCCCGCAGCGGACAGGGTGGGTTCGGCCCCGAACCGGTTCGGTACGCGCTCGGCATCGAACATCACGACGCCCGTCAGTGGGAACAGGCGAAAACCGCGATGGTCCCCTACTTCCAACGAATTCTGGACGAACGGTCCGAGTGAATCGGTACGGATCTGGATCGCGAGAACACGTCGAGAGCACTCAGTCCGCCGCCATCGCCTGGGGCGATAACTGCGCCTCGAACACGCGGGCACCACACTCCTCGCACGTCGCAGCGATCACGTCGATCGACCGACAGCACGACTCGACGGTGTCCTCGCCCAGCGACACCGGGCCGTCACACGACGGACAGCGCTCGAGCCAGAGCCGCAACGATCCGAGCACTTCCGTCCGGGCGTCGAACCCCAGCTGGTGCCAGCCGGGATGGCGCTCCCGAAGTTCGCTATCCGCCGCGAGATCGGCAAGGTAGGCCGCCCGGGACTCCCACTGTCCGACGCGCGTGTCGTCGATGAACGCCTCGTAGGCGTCGCCGTACGACTCGACGCGTACCCGCTCGGGATCGATGTCGAGTCCTTCGAACAGCGCGACGACGCCCCGGTCGTCCCGGTCACGCTGTCGCTCGATGCGGTCGTACCACGCCTCGTGGAACCCGTCGGTGAGACAGAGGTCGGCTCCGTCCCGGCACTCCTCGACAGCGTCGACCTCGAGGAGGAACGACTCGATGTCGGCGTCGTCGCCGATCGTCGGCGAATCGGGCGTTTCGTGTTTGTCGAACAGCTTCAACACCGAGTCGGGGAAGTATCGCTTCGTCAGTGCCGGCGTTCCGGGCACGAGGTAGCCGCGGAGATAGATCGCGGCCACGGACACCGCGAAGACGACGACCGCCGCGGGAGGCGAGACGAGTGCGACGGCGCCGCTACCGACGGCGGCGATCACGAGGTTGACGATCGTACACGGAACACAGCGGTTTTCACCGGTGTATTCGGGTTGGCGAAAGCGGTGGACGCTGAAGGACATCACCCGTCTAGACCGCCCCGCGAGCCATAGATAATCGCCCGTTAATCGGCGTATGGCTGCGGTTTCTTCGTGTTCCAATCAGCTGTCGAGCCGTACCGTCTCACCCGACCGAATCGCACGCTCGGACACGTCGACGGACCGGCTGCCCTCCCCGATCCGGTACGTCCCGGGGTTGGCGACCGTCGCCTCGAACTCGCCGTCCGTGACCGACGCCCGACGGACGTACTCGAAGTCGGCACCGGGAATCGACACCTCGGCGACGAGTCGAACCGTCTCGGTGTCGTCCGGTGCCGGCCCGCGGATCGTCGCCCCGGGGACGAGTCGGAACACCTTCCGCGCGCCGTCCTCGGTCGCGAACACCGCACGGAAGTGACCGACCCCGCCGATGTCGCTGATCGTGGCGCTCCCGAGCCGGTCGTGGAGCGTCGACTGAATCGTCGACGAGGAGATCAGCCCGAGATGGGGCAGGTCGCGGGTGACGACGAACCCGACACGACCGTCGAACTCCTCGTACCAGTCGGCGCCGGTGTCCGTGTTCGAGAACAGGAAATCCTCGTAGTGGCGCTGGGCGTAGCCGTACGACTCCGCCTCGCCGTTGACGAAGTAGTTGTAGACGCGGTTGCGTCCCCACTTGCTGAGGACGTAGCTCTCCGGATACGGCAGGTCGTGGTCGTCGACGTAGCCCGCGATCCACCGCGCCGCCTCGTAGGTGGCGTCGGTGATGACGAGGCGGCGATCGATGAGCGCGGCGTAGAGCGAACCGGAGCCGACGGCGACGCCCGCGAGGCCGGCGAGTAGCGCCACGCGCGTCCGGTCCGGAACGACGAGGGCGTCGTCGTCATCACCCCCGTCGGCGGCGACAGCTTGATCGGCGGCGTCGCCGTCACCGAGCCGCCGCGGAACGGGTGGCTTCACGAGGTCGAACCACGACGCGAGCAACACGAATCCGACGCCGCCGAGGATGGCGGCAAAGGGAGCGAGTTCGCCGGCGAAGCGACGCTGGAGCGCCGCCAGCACGCCGAAGTGGACGGCGTAGACACCGATCACGAACCACCCTGATTCGAGCCGTTGCCAGCCCCACTTGACCGCGAAAAGTAGCATCGGTGCCGCGAGCACCGACGCAAACCCGAGGAGAACGAGCACGCCGACGGCGCCGTAGTTCGCCCCGACGCCGGCGAGTTCCGCCGGCCCGCTCCGGAGGAAGAAGTCGAGGCCAGCGTCTAGTTCGGTCGAGAGAGACGGAATCCGTCGGACGGCGACGACGGCACCGACGCCGAGGACGACTTCGGTGGCCACGAGCCACGTCCACGAACCGTCGAGGCGGCGGACGACGACGACGAGCGCCAGCAGCCCCACGCTCCCCAGCGCGAGCAAGTCGAGGGCGTAGACAACGGCTTCGAACTGCCACCCGAGCAGCAGGTGGACGAGGTGGGCGAGTGCCGCGCCGCCGACGAGGCCGGCGACGACCGGCGCGAGCCGTTGGGGGCCGGGGCGACGAATCTCAACCAGTGCGGCGAGCGCGAGTCCCGGGGCGAGCGGAAGCAGGAGGAGCGGAGCGGCCTCCCACGAAAGCGCCTGCGCGGCGACGCCGACGGCAAGACCGCCGGCCGCGATCCACGTTCGGCGGTCCCGCTCGCTCCGCGAGAGTAGTTCGATCACGGCCAGCGCCGTCAGCGCGAGCCACACGTAGTCGAAGGCGTGATGATCGGCGACACCGAGCGCCGTCCGGTAGGCGTGGGCCGGCGTGACGGCGAGCAGCCCCGCGGCGGCGAGGCCGACGCGGGCGTCGTCGGTGAGTCGCGTCGCGGCGCCGTACACCAGCGCCGCCGTGGCGACGGCCGCGACGACGGGATACCAAGCGACGACCAACCCCGATCCCCAAGTGCCCGCGCCGAACGGCCACGCCGCGACGGCGAGCGTCGCGACGAGCAGGGGTTCGCCCTTGATTCCCCGATCCGGAAGCGAGGGGAGCGGGCCGTCAAGCAGCGACTGGTCGACGAGATAGCGGTAGAAGTAGGGGTCGTTCGAGGCGAGGACGACCCAGTCATCGCGGAACACCTCCTGGATCGTCGGGAGACGGACGAGGACGACGAGCGCGATGACGACGAGGAGGGCCGTGCGAACGCGGATGCGACGACGGCCGTCCGACGCGTCGCTCGGGTCGGCTTCACTCATCCGTCGGTCCCCCGTTCGAAACGGATCCATCCACCGACATTCGTTCGAGTGGTGTGGATACAGCTACATATAGTCGACTGCCCGCTGGAGACGCACACACTATCGGAGAACCGCTACGGCGTCCGTAAACGCCATCCAGAGCTGTCGGAGGACGATGCGGAGGTCGAACCAGAACGACTGGTTCCGAATGTACGCCACGTCGTAGCGGAGCTTCTCGTGGGGATCGGTGCTCGTCACGCCGTTGATCTGTGCGAGGCCGGTGAGTCCCGGTTTGACGAACCACCGCTGCCGCCACGAACTGACCTCGGATTCGATCTCGGCCTCCTCGTCGATCCACGCCGCGCGCGGTCCGACGACGCTCATCTTCCCGCCGAGGATGGTCAGTAGCTGCGGGATTTCGTCGAGGTGCGTCTTCCGAAGGAACCGTCCGACTCGGGTGATCCGGTCGTTGTGCTCGTCGTCGACCGGCGTCGCGGACTCGCCCTCCGGCGTCATCGTCCGGAACTTGTAGGCTGTGAACGTATCGCCGAACTCGGCGGTTCGTTGCTGGGCGTAGAGGATTGGCCCGCCATCGTCGAGTTTGATCGCGGCGGCGATGAGGAACATGACGGGCGCGAGGACCATCAGCCCGGTTACCGCGAAGGCGATGTCGAAGGCGCGCTTGAGGACGTGGCTTCGCCACGCCCAGGGCTCGACGTCGATGTCGACCAAATCGCCCGTCTCGACGCCCGTCGTCAGCACCGTGTCGGCGTGGCGGTGGTGGACCTTGGCGCTGACGCCCATCCGGTGGCACGTATCGAGCGAGCCGAAGAACTCCTCCTGATCGGGGTACTCGAAGGCGAAAACGACGGTGTCAATATCACGTTCGACGAGCACATCCTCCAGTCGGGCGAGGCCGCCGAGACACTCCGACTCGGAGACTGACACGGAGCTGACGGTGCCGCCGTCGGGGGTCGCGAGAGTGAGGCCGTCTCCGGCGGCCGGCCGCCGGAAGCGAGCCGCGAACGACGAGATGTAGCCCTCGACCGGCACAGTCGTCTCCCGAATGACCTCCCGGATGGTCTCCGGATCGTCTCCGACAACGACGGTCCGTTCCGGATCGATCCGCGGGCTCCGGCGAATCACAACGAACCACGCCGGAAGCAGGGCACCCATCGCGAGCGTCGTGAGAACGAGCGTCGTCCTTGGGAGGCGGTACGTATAGTCGAAGTAGCCGACGGCCGCGAGGGCGACGGCGGCGAGGAACACCCGTCGCTCGACCAGCATGATCGTATCCAGAACGCGACGCGGGCGCGGCTTGAATAGCGGAAGAAGGGCAATGAGGGCGACTAACAGCGTGGTCGCGATGGCGAGCGAGAGGTCGCCGTTCGAGAGGGTCGTCGCCGGCAACCGACCGAAGAGCGGCACCACGTCGGTCAATCGCTGTGTTGCCTGCTGATTCGCGACACCGACACTCCCCACGACGAGCGCTGCGGCTCCCACCCCACCAGTGAGCCGGTACCGCCACCCCGAGAGCATTACCAATGGGATGTGCATACACGTATATGGTTAGTTAGTTGTTAACCGCACACCCCGACGCCGGGGACCGATTCGGCCCGTGAGGTAATCGGCACCTACCGCGACGGGCCGACACGGTAGGGAGAGCGTTACCCGGGCGAACGTGTCGTTAATCGTGGGTTAAACCAGAAGGCCGCCGACGATAGCGAGCGCACCCAAACCCACACAGAGGAGCCAGACAGCCACTCTGCGTACGATCCGCATCAGCAGGTCGATCGTGGCGTAGCCGACGACGGCGGCGACGACGAGGGCAACCAGGCCCGCGGAGGGACCGACGCCGAGACCGCCCGCGCGGACCACGCCCACGGTGCCGCCGATGAGCGCGGCGGGGATACTGAGCAGGAAGGAGAGGCGGAAGGAGGCGGGGCCGTCGTGGCCCCGGAGGAGGAGGGCGCTCGTCGTCGTTCCGGAACGGGAGACACCGGGGAGGATGGCGAGACCCTGCAGGCCACCGACGAGGAGGGCGTCGACGGCGTTCGGCGTCTCCCGCGTCGCCAGGGTGCGTGCGTCGGCGACCCGCTGGAGGACGCCCGTCGCGACGAGCAGTCCGCCGATGAGTGCGACGAAGGCACCGCCGGTCAGTTCGCTCACGAGCGCTTCCAGCGCGAGGAGGGCGACGAGGCCCACTGCCGACGAGGCGGCCGTCGCGAGGACGACGAACGAGAGCGTCGCCGTCTGGCCGTCGAACGCCGACGAGAGCCGGAGCGACGACCACGAGGCGAGGGCGTCACGCACCTCGTCGCGGTAGTACGCCGTGGCCGAGAGAGCAGTCCCGAGGTGGACGAACAGGGCGTACGAGACGGCGACGCCGGGCGCCGTGCCGAGCGCCGTCAACGCGATGGCGATGTTGCCCTCGCTGGAGATGGGGAGCCACTCGAACACCCCCTGCAGGAGGCCCACGACGACGGCGACCAGGTGGGGGTCCATACCGGGAGAAAACTGTCAGCACTTATAGAACGTGTGGATGACTACGCGGGCCGGCGAACGCGCCCGTGACCGGTCGGCGAGCGCGGCGCACGACCGAGCCACCGCCCACACAGGACGGCGAGGAGAGCGAGCGGAAGGCCGGGGTGGAGGAGGGCCAAGACGGGAACGAACAACAGCGCCGTCACGACCGGATCGCTCTCGGTCCGGGTGGCGAGGCGTTCGCATCGGGGACGGGTGTTCGGGAACATGGGAAGGGGGGTGCGTGTGAGGGCCGAAGCGGAGGGAGTGAGCCGTCTGTTTTGTTTGTTCGGCTCGTCCCGAACAAACGGACCAAACAATTTAATACTTACGATGCGTCGAATAGAGACGTGAACGCACGGCGGACCGACGGGCTGGCCGGGGGTCGACGATGAGCGGGGACGCCTCCGAGGCAGTCCGGGAGGAAGTGATCGAGTCGATGGAGCGCTCGGCCGAAGTGTACGGATTGAGTCGGAGCGCCGGGCGGGTGTACGGCGCGCTCTACTTCGCGGCCGACCCGCTGTCGATTCCGGAACTGGTCGAGGAGACGGGCTACGCGAAGTCGACGATCAGCAATGTGACGCGAAAGCTCACCCGCATCGGGCTGATCCGTCGCCGGTCGAGCGGCGGGGGTGGGCGCCGCGTCCAGTTCGAACCCGAGACGGACCCCTGGTTCGTCGTGCAGGACGTGTTCCAGCAGTACGTCGCCCGGGAGATGGCGACGACCCGCCGGACGCTCGACCGCGCGACCGACCGACTCGACGACGAAGACGAAACACACGACCGCATCGAGGAACTGGCCGAGACGTACGACGGGTTCGAACGACTCCTCGAACTCGCGATGGAGCACTCGATCGACGACCTGATCGCGGCCATCGAAGCGTACGAAGAGGAGTAGTCACCAGGAGACGGTGTAGACGCAGGCATCGTCGCCGTCGCGCCGACACCGATCCCCGCGCTCCTCGACGAAGACGAACGACTCGACGGGCGCGTATCGCCGGGCGACCGCGCGGATCAGTCCACGGTCGAACGGACAGGGGTACGGCGTCTCGGCGGTCACCTCGCCGGTCCGGTCGCCGACCGCCTCGAAGCGGTAGGCGCCGATGTCGCCGCCGCGGTGGTTGCGCTGGTACGCCTCGTCGATAGAGCGAAGCCCCGATTCGACCGACGAGAGTCCGGTTGGCCACTCGGCCACGTCCGGGATCTGTTCGCCGAGACGGTCCAGAATGTGCGGTTCGAGTTCCGCGGCGATGACCTCGAACGTGTTCAGCCACGCCTGCTGAGGGTACCACTGGTCGGGAGAGGGATCGTCGATACCGTTGGCCGCGAGGGCGTCGTACGCCGTCTTGCGGTACGACTCGGAGAAGCGGGACAGGGCGTCGTCGACGACGGCGAGGATCGTCCGGCCGTGGACCTCCACGTCCTCGTCGAAGGCCTCGTAGGGTGCCATCGTACTGTTGCGTGCGGGGGCACCCGGATATAGGTTGGTGGGACGGCGGTCAGACGGGCGGGCGAAGCGCATCGAGTCGTCGACACCGGTAGAACCGCACGCCCCGCACGAAGAGACTCCAACCGGCCACCGCCAGGGCCGCAGCGACGGCGTTGACGAGGATATCTCCCATCTCGAACGACCGGTACGCGAGCGTCGACTGGACCAGTTCGATACCGACGCCGTACGCCGTCGCGAGGGCGAACACGACGGGGAGAATCTGCCACTTCGGTCGCGGACTACGGTGGAGGGCGTACGCGAGCACGACCGCCAGGCCGGCGTACGCCACGCCGTGGAGCCACGTCGAGAGCGGGAGGACGCCGAGCGGACCGGTGACCAGCCGCCCGGCACCCGGCGGTCGCACGACCGAGGCGACGAAAATCGCCGTCAACACCGCGGTTACGAGGAGCCAGCGAACCGACCGCGGGACGAGTGGGAGGTGAACGCGGGCGCCAGCCATACCCGGGCTACGGGGTCGGTCGGGAAAACGTGGGTGGTCGCCATCGTCGGGAGATCACGTAACACGATCCGGCCCCCGGTCCCGCGGTGCCGACGGTAATCGTCGCGGGCACCGACCCAAACCACCTTCACGCTCCCCGACGACGACGACGCATGCTCGACGCCGAACGCCGCATCGTCGCCACAGCGGTATCGCAACTCGCGAGGCTGACGCCCGGCCGCACCGGCAATCTCAGCGTCCGTCGCGACGATCACGTCGCCATCACCCCCTCTGGGATCCCGTACGACCGGATCGACGCCGCCAGCGTGCCCGTCGTCGACGCCGACGGGCGCGTCCACGGCGACCGCGAGCCGTCGAGCGAACTCCCGCTCCACCGGGCGTGTTACGATGCGTTCGACGCCGGCGCGGTCGTCCACGCCCACGCGCCGTGGTCGACGACGCTCGCCGTCCTCCGGACCCCCGTACCGCCCGTCCACTACATGCTCGCCCTGGCCGGCGGGGCGGTGCCCGTCGCGGAGTACGCGACCTACGGGACGGAGGGGCTGGGCGCGGCCGCCGTCGCCGCGATGACCGACGCCGACGCGACGGCGTGTCTGCTCGCCAACCACGGACTCCTCACGATCGGCGACGACCTCGACGAGGCGATGGAGACCGCCGTCGCCGTCGAGTCCGTCGCACAGGTCTACTGCCAGGCGCGGGCGATCGGCACGCCCGAACCGCTCCCCGAGACGGAACTCGACCGCGTGGCCCGGAAACTGGATGCATACGGCCCCGACGAGGACGCGGAGAGCGAGGGTTAAGTCGCGCGGCCTGCTACCAGTAGGCATGAGAACGATCGAGTGGGACGACGACCGCGACTGCATCGCGATGGTCGACCAGACGAAACTCCCGTCGGCGTACACGACCTATCACGCCGAGACGGTGGCCGACCTGATCGAGAGCATCCGGCTGTTGCGCGTCCGCGGCGCGCCGGCACTGGGGGCCGCGGGGGCCTACGGCGTCGCGCTGGCCGCCCGGCGCAACGACGCCGCGGACTTCGACGCGTTCGCCGACGCCGTCACCACGGACGCCGACGCCATCGCCACTGCGCGCCCGACCGCGGTGAACCTCTCCCGCGAGGTGGAGACCGTGCTGGCCGAACTCGACGCCTGTTCGTCGATCCCGGAGGCGCGGGAGCGGACGCTCGCGCTCGCGGAGGACATCGCCGACGCGGACGTCGCACGGAACAAGCGTCTCGGCGCACACGGCGCCGCCCTCCTTGGGGACGGCGACACGGTGATGACCCACTGCAACGCCGGCGCCCTCGCGACCGTCGACTGGGGGACCGCTCTCGGCGTGATCTACTCCGCACAGGAGGCCGGCAAGGACGTCCGCGTCGTCGCCAACGAGACGCGCCCGCTGAACCAGGGGGCGCGCATCACGACCGTCGAACTCCAGGAACACGGCGTCGACGTGACGCTCATCCCCGACAGCGCGAGCGGGCTATGCATGCAGGAGGGGCGGATCGACGCCGTCGTCGTCGGCGCCGATCGGATCGTCCTCGACGGCGGTGAGGGCGGCGTCGTGTTCAACAAGATCGGCACGTACAACCACGCGGTCCTCGCCGACCGCCACGACGTGCCGTTCGTCGTCGCCGCGCCGCACGCGACGATCGACGCCGACCGGAGCGCCGACGAGGTGGAGATCGAACGGCGCGACCCCGAGGAGTTGCGGAAGATCTACGGCACCCAGAACGCGCCACCGGAGACGGACGTGTACAACCCCGCCTTCGACGCGACGCCGATGGAACTCGTCGACTACCTCGTTACCGAGACGGGCGTGTACGAACCGCCGCTAGATCGGGCCGCGTTCGAAGACGTGGATCGGGCGCCCGCCTGATACGGTTTATTGTAACTGTGTACCGGTGGTCCGCCAAGACGGTCCGTCGGACCACCGGTAACGACGTACAATAAACCGTATGAGTCGGCGGGGCGGGATCAGCGCAACCGCGACGGCGGCGCGTCGGTCCCCACGACGAGTTCGGTCGCTTCGACGTCCTCGAAGGCCGCTGCCCCGCCGCCGACCGCGACGTCGCCGTCGTCTGTTCGGACCGTCAGCGACGCTCTCACCCGACTGTGCCCGTCGGTCACGTCGACGATCCGGCCGGCGACGGTCCGCGGGTCGCCGGTTTCGACGTCGCGGCCGCGGACGGTGACGTACCGCGGGCCGTCCCGCTCCGCGAGCGCCTGCACGCAGCGGCGGATCGAGGCGTAGCGACGCGGATACGGACGGTCGTCGGGCCGGTCGAGGAGCGTCGTCGCCGACCCCCAGACGACGGTGTTCAGAAAGCCCGAGACCAGAAATCCCAGTTCCGAGCGGTTGAAGATCACGCCGTAGCCGTCCGTCCCGTTCTCGACGGCCTCGCGCGCCGCGTAGATGGAGTACTCGCCGTCGGCGACGGCCGCGACGGGCGTCGTCACCCCGCGCCGCGACCGCACGGTCGACGCCACCGTCGTGTAGTCGTACCGGTCGGTGCCGGGAACGTCGGCGGCCGGCGCGAGCAACAGGTCGACCGTCACGCCGTCCGCGCGCCGGTCGGCCAACGCCTCCTCGAACCGTGTGAGCAGGTCCGGCGTCAGCGAAACCAGCAGTTCGTACTCCGCGGCCGTGACGACGTCTTCGAGATTCCGGAGGATCGTCCGCCGAGACTTGACGAGCGAGACGGCCTCGGTGCCCCGGCTCGGCTCGGTGTACCGGCGCTCCAAGTCGTCGACGAGATCCGCGAGCGTCGTTCGGACGCCGCCGAACGCCTCCGTCGGGTCGACCGCCACGACCCGGAGCGGGCGGGACTCGTGAAGGTCGACGAAGCCGCCCTCGGCGAGGCTCCGCACCGTGTCGTACACCCGGGGTTGCGGGATGTCGGTCCGCTCCGCGATCTCCGACGCCGTCAGTTGTCCGTGGTCGAGCACCGCCACGTACGCCGCCGTCTCGTACTCGCCGAAGTCGAACTGCGACCCCAGGGTGGCGAGCGTCCGCCGGAGATCGTCGCCGGTCACGGCCACCACCCGTCCGGCGACGCCCCCACCACCATGTGCCCGCCGGTCGCCCAGTCGATCGGGGACATTCAGGACTCACCGACGCGGATCGCTCGCACCAGCGAGTAGACCGGGACGCCGTCGATGGCGTCGGTGCCCTGCTTGTCGACGAGGACGACACAGGCCACGGGGTCGCCCCCACGTTCGCGGATGGCCTCCACCGTCTCGGTCATCGTCGTACCGCTGGTGATGGTGTCGTCGACGACGTAACACTCCCGGTCGCGGATGTCCGCGAAGTTCCGGGAGAACGTCCCCTCGAACTCGCCCAGGTCACCCTCCTCCCAGTGGTGCTTGCGGGGCGCGTAGGCCGCGATGTCGGTGTCGAGTTCGCGGGCGACGACCGTCGCCAGCGGGCCGCCGGCCTTCTCGATGCCGACCGTCAGGTCCACGGCCTCGCCCTGCTTCGAGAGGAGGTCGGCCATCGCCCGGCCGACGAAGGTCAGCCGGGCCGAGTCGCGGCCGATGGCGCTCCAGTCGACGTGGATGTCGTGCGGTCCGCCGGTGTCCGCCGGCGTCGGGGGCGAGGCGTCGGACTCGGCGTCCGCGGCCCGGTCGACGAGCCAACTCGCCGTCTCCCGGGAGACGTTCAACTCGTCCGCAATCTCCCCCTTGGAAAAGCCGCGGTCGGACAGTCGCTGTGCGCTCTCGATCAGGTCGTCGACGTTTTTCATAGTGTATCGAACTCCACGGCGGTTTTCAGCGTCGCGTCGGGGTCGAACGCCGCCTCGAACTCCTCGACTGGGGCGATTTCGGTCACGAACTCCTCGAAAAACCACGACGGGAACCCGGCGAGGCGCTCGACGGCCGCGCGGAAGTGTTTCGGCCCGGAGTTGACGCTCCCGACCAGCGCCTTGTTGTGCATCACCAGGTCCGAGTGGAAGTGCCCGGCGTCGACGGTGACCTCCGAGGCTCCCGGGAGACCCAGGAGGGCGGCGACGCCGTTGGGGGCGAGGGCGTCGACGCAGTCGAGGGCGTGTCTCGCGTGTCCGGTCGCCTCGTAGACCAGATCGGCCGGTTCGTGAGCGTCCGGGACCGCCCGCACGGGCGTCTCGCGCGAGTCGACGTAGGTCGCGCCGAGGGCCTCGACCAGGGCGACGCCCGGGTCCGACCGGTCCCGCCGGCCCAGACAGTAGACGGTCATCTCGGGGGCGAGCATCGCGACGGTGACGAGTCCGAGCGGGCCGGTGCCGAGAACCAGCGCTGTCTCCGGCGTCCACGCGAACGACGACCGGGACGCCCGCGCCAGTTCGAGCGCCTTCTCGGAGATGCTCGTCGGCTCGACCAGAAACCCCCACGGCGCGAGCTGCTCGGGGATCGGAATCAGGAACGCCGCGGGGCTGGTGAAGTACTCGCTCATGAAGCCGTGCGCGCCGTCGATGCCGCGTTCGACGCACGCCGACGGCGGCGCCATGTCGGCTTCGCCACGCTCGAAGTACGCGTTCGACCCATCGGGTGGGGGGCGACGAACCGTCGGTACCACCACGTCGCCGCGCTCGAAGTCGGTCGTCGTCGGATCCACGACGACGCCCACCGCCTCGTGGCCGAGAATCAGGAACTCCTCGCCCGGCGGCGGCCCGCCGTGTGCGCCGGCGACGACCTCGTGGTCGGTGCCGTCGACGCCGACCCGGAGCGTCCGAACCAGTACCTCGCCAGGGGCCGGGTCGGGACGGGCGACGTCGAAGGGACGGGGGCGGTCGTCCCCCGACGCGATACCGATGGCTTTCACACGCCGTTCGTGTCGCTCTGTCGAAAAATATTTATCGATTTCCGAGTAAATTTCCCGAACAGCGCTCGACGACGGGGTCGGCACCGCCGAACTCCGTCCGTTCGCCCCAGCCATGGAACGTTACGACCAGCTGTACCGACTGTACGAGGAGTTCGATACGGAGCGGCTGCGCACCTACCAGGAGTTCGTCGACCTGTTCCCGCCGGTCGACTCGCCGGTCGCGCTCGAACACTGGCAGAGCGTCGCGGAGGAGCTTCGGTCGCTTCGGGAGAACGTCAACTCGGCGTACCCCTCCGGCGGGGAGACGTTCGCCGCGCTGGCGAGCCTCGCCACGCGGGAGCAGGCGTTCACCGGCCTCGACCTCCACTCGACGTACGGGCGCGACGTGGACGTCCTGGTGTTGGACGTCGACGAGACGTTGCGCTCGGCCGGTCGCACCGACAACGAGATTCCGCGAGAGACGCTCCACCTGCTCACCAGGTTTCACGACGACGGCGTCCCCATCGTCATCTGCACCGGTCAGACCCTGGAGAACGTCAAGGGATTTCTCATCCAGGGGCTGGGGAACGAACTCGTCTACTCCGGTGACGTGAGCATCGTCTACGAGGCGGGGACGGGTGTGTTCACGCCCGGTCACGGCGAGCGGACGAAACAGCTCCTCTACGAGGATCTGGACGAACAGATCCGGACGACGTTTCGGGGGGTGCGCTCGCGCGTCCTCTCGGCGGCGCCCGAGCATCTCCGCCGGGGCTGTCATCTCCAAGGCAACGAGTTCAACGTCACGCTCAAGCCGAACTTCGAGACGGGGAGCGAGCGCGCCGAGACGGTCATCGACGAGGGGCTCGTCTACGTGCTAGATCTACTCGAGGAAACCGTCACGGACGTCGTCGGTGACGGCGTGGAGCCGAGCGGGTGGGCGCGCGCCCACTACGCCGCGTCGGACCCGGAGATCGCCGCAGTGCTCGACGCGCGCGGCGAGCGGCCGGACGTGGACGCGACGGCCGTCCCGCCGGCCGTGGCGGCACTGTTCGACCGTATCGACGTCGCCTACTACGAGGCCGACGCGGCCGAGGTGGGCAGCCTGGAGCTCAACAAGGTGGTCGGCGTCGAAGCCGCGCTGGACGTACTGGGGGTCGACGACCCGTTCGCGCTCGTGATGGGCGACAGCAAGAGCGACCTGCGCGTGATGCGGTGGGTGGCGGAGAACGACGCCGGCATCGCCGCGGCCCCCGAACACGCCTCCCCGGACGTGCTCGATCACGTCCGCGGTACCGACGACCTGCTCTTCGGCCGCGGGGATTCGAGTGAGATGCTGCGAACCGTCCTCGCGCTCAACTACCTCGCCGAACTCGACTGAGACGGATTACGAGACGGTCGGCGTCTTTTTGTCGCGGCCCGGACGAAGCGAAGGTATGCCAGCGCCGAACCCGGGGACTGCCGATCCGCTCGACCTCCGTGGCGTCGTGCCGCCGACCGTGACGGCCTTCGACGCGGATGGAGCCGTCGACCACGACGCGACCGCCGCCCACGCGCGGTTCGTCGTCGACGGCGGGGCGAACGGCGTCTTCCCGCTCGGAACCAACGGCGAGTTCCCGCTGTTGACCGGGGACGAGCGCCGGGCCGTCGTCGAGACGGTGACCGACGCCGTCGACGTCCCGGTCATCGCGGGCGTGGGCGCCCCGAGCACGCGGGAGACGGTCGCCAACGCCACCCACGCCGAAGCGACCGGCGCGGACGGCGTCGTCGTCGTCACGCCGTACTACTACCCGCTGGACGGCGACGCCGCGGTCCGCCACTACCGGGCGGTCGCCGACGCCGTCGACCTCCCGGTGTACGTCTACCACATCCCGAGCAAGACGGGCAACGACCTGTCGCTGTCGACGCTCGACCGCCTCGCCGCGATCGACGGGGTCGCGGGCGTGAAAGACTCCTCGAAGGACGTCCCGTGGCTCGCACAGGCCGTCGACGCCCACCCCGAACTGACCTTCCTCGCGGGATCGGACTCGTTGCTGTTCGCGGGGCTGGAGATCGGCTGTGCGGGGATGGTCAGCGCCGTCGCCAACGTCTTCCCGGAACTCGTTGTCGACCTGTACGACGCCTACGCCGCCGGGAACGAGGCCGAGGCGAACCGGCTCCAGTCACGAGTGTTCGCCGTGCGGTCGGCCCTGAAGCGCGGGCCGTACATGGCAGGGGTCAAGACCGCCCTGTCGCTTCGCGACCTCGATTTCGACGCCGGCGGGCTCCGGGCACCGCTCCGATCGATGGACGACGACGGGCGCGCGGCGCTCCGGACCGAGCTTTCGGAGCTCGGTCTGCTGTAGCGACCCGCGGACGCGGAACCACCGGTATTAACCTCCGAAGGTCACTGAGAGCGAGCATGGCCGAACTCCTCACCTTCGGCGAAACGATGCTACGCCTCACGCCACCGCGGGGCCACCGGCTCTCGCGGGTGGACCAGTTCGACGTCCACGTCGGCGGCGCCGAGAGCAACGTGGCGGTCGGCGCCGCCAACCTCGGCGTCGAGACGGCCTGGATGTCGCTGTTACCCGACACCGAACTCGGTGAACGGATCGCATACGCGCTCCGTGGCGAGGGCGTCGAACCGCTCGTTACGTGGACGGACACCGGCCGCGTCGGGACCTACTACTTCGAACGCGGGGGGCGGCCACGCGGCCGCGACGTCGTCTACGACCGCACCGGGGCACCGATCAGGGAGGCGACGCCCGAGACGGTGGCCGTCGATCGGGTCCGGGACGCCGACGCGTTCTTCACCACCGGGATCACGCCAGCGCTGTCCGATCAACTGGTCGAGACGACCGCATCCCTCCTCGAGACGGCCAGCGACGCCGGCGTGACGACGGCCTTCGACGTGAACTACCGGGAGAAACTGTGGTCGCCCGCCGAGGCACGGTCGACGCTCGCCGACCTGTTCCCCGCGGTCGACATCCTGTTCGTCGCCGAACGCGACGCCAGCGACATCCTCGGGATGGACGGCGACGCCGAGTCGATGGCCCGTGCCCTCACGACGGAGTACGACTTCGAGACGGTCGTGGTCACGCGCGGCGACGAGGGAGCGCTGGCCCTGCACGGCGGGAAGCCGACCAGTTGCGGGACGTATCCGGTCGACACCGTCGATCCGCTCGGGTCCGGAGACGCCTTCGCAAGCGGGTTCCTCGCCGAGCGACTGGGCGGGGCGTCCATCTCCGAAGCGATGGCCTACGGCACCGCGACCGCCTCGCTGAAACGGACCGTCGAGGGGGATATGGCCCGCGTCTCGCGCGACGAGGTTCGCGCGCTCGTGGAGACCGGCGGCGGCCTGGACATCAGTCGCTGACGTGGCCGGATACGGAGACTTAAGAACCTTGGCTGGCGAGGGACCCGTATGGCCGTTCAGCGAGGCGACGACGCCCGTCTAGAGGATCGGGAACGCAACGACTGGACGATACGCGACGAGGACGCCCGCCGGTACGTCCGGGGCGCCGTCGGCGCGACGGTGACGCTCGTCGAATCGACGTACGGCCCGGCCGGAATGGAGAAGCTCGTCGCCACGGCGGACCGCCAGAACCGCGACGATTTGCGCCGGATCGACGACGCGGGGCGGCTCTTCGACGCCATCGAGAGCGGGGACGGCTTCGGCCATCCGGTCGCGGCGCTGTTCGTCGACGGCGTCAGCGGAATGCGTAGCCGAGTCCACGACGGGACGACGACGGCGGTCCTCCTCGCCGGTGCACTCATCGACGAGGGGTTCGACCTCGTCGAACGGGGTCTCGCCCCCAGCAGCGTCGTCGTGGGGTACGGCATCGCCCGGGCGCGAGCCGGCAGCGTCCTCGACGAACTCGCCCGGCCGGTCGACAGCGACGACGAGACGACGCTCACGAACGTCGCCGCGACGACGATGACGACGACCCTCGCCCCAGCGGTGCGCCAGGAGCTGTCGGCGCGGGTGGCGTCGACCGTCGGGCGCCTCGCCGACGCGGGCGACGGCTGGCCCAACACCGACCACGTGAAAGTGCTCGCGGCGCCCGGCGTCGACACGGCAACCTACGACGGACTGGTGCTGTCACGGCCCGCGGACGCCGACCCGAACGGCCGGGGCGTCACGGCACCGATCACCGACGCCACGGTCGCGATACTGGATCGGGAGATCGACTTCGAGGAGACGGCGACCGTCATCGACGGCGGCGAGGGCGTCCAACTCACCTCGCCCGAGGCCGCCGAGCGCTACCGGAGCGAACTGAGCGCGCGAATCGAGGCTGCGGCCGAGGGTCTGGTTCGGAGCGGGGTCGACGTGCTCGTCTCACTCGAACGGCTCGACGAGCCGGTGGTCGACGCGTTCGAGCGGGCGGGGCTGGCGGTCGTCGACAAGGCGACCTACCCCAAAGAGGACGTCTATCGGCTCGCCGAGGCGACCGGCGGGACCGTCGTCTCGAAGCTCGACGACCTCACCGCGGAACGGCTGGGGCGGGCCGGACGGATCGAGCGGCGCGAGGTCGGCGACGAGGTCTGGACCGTCTTCGGGGGCTGTCCGGGGCCGATGTTCACCATCGCCACCGGCGGGGAGACGCCAACGGAGGCGCGCCGCCGGGAGGATGCGCTCGACGACGCGCTCGAGACGGCCGCGACCGCCGCCATCGACGGGCAGGTGCTGCCGGGCGCGACCGCCCCGGCCGCCGCCGTCGCAGCGGCGGTCCGGGCGGGCGAGACGACCACCACCGGGCGCGAACAGCTCGCCGTCGGCGCGTTCGCCGACGCCGTCGAGCGGCTCCCGGCGGTGTTCGCGCGCAACGCCGGACACGATCCGGTCACCGCAGTGACCGACCTCCGGACGGCCCACGCGAACGGCCGCTCGTCGGCCGGGCTGAGCCCCGAAACCGGAACGACGATGGACGCGTGGGAGAACGGTATCGTCGAGCCACGCCGCGTGTTCTCGCAGGCCGTCGAGACGGCGGCCGCAGTCGTCGAGCAGCTGCTCACCATCGACGCGGTGCTGTACCCGAACGTCGAACTGACCGGCTACACCCCCCGGCCGGAACGCGAGTAACGCAGCCGATCGTACCACACGGTCGACAGTCTCGTACGGTTCATTGTACGTCATTACCAGTGGTTCGCCGAGACGGTCCGGCGAACCACTGGTAAACAGTTACAGTATCAGGCCGCTTCGGGGTCGGCCACGTCCTCCTCCTCCTCGTCACCGAGGTCGGTCGCGTGAAGCCGTTCGTCGATCCGGATCAGTTGGACCGCCAGATCGGTCGCGGTCGTCAACACGTTCCGCTTCAGCGACACCGGTTCGACGATAGGCTCCGCCCCGAGAACGTCGGTGGTGCTCCCGGCGAGGGCGTCGACGCCGACCGAGTCCCGCCCGTCGGAGCGGGCGACGCGCAACCGGACGGTCGCTCGCCCGGCGTCGAGGTCGGCCGTGGCGGCCAGCGCACGGGGAACGGCCATCAGCGCCTCGCCGAACTCGTCGGCGGCGAGTCGCTCGCGGCCGGTGAGTGAGCGAATCTGCTGAGCGACCGCCCACGACGCGGTCGCTTCGGCCGCGCCGCCGCCGGGGAGGACACGCCCATCTCGGACCGCGGCGGCCGTCGACGCGATGGCGGCCTCGACCGAGCGTTCGAACGCCTCGGCCGTCCGGGGGTCCGGGGCGCGACAGAACAGCGTGAGCGTCGTCTCGCCGGCGTCCGACGTGACGAACGTCATGTCGCGGCCGGCTTTCCGCCTGACGTCGACGCTGCCTCGGCCGAGGGTCGCCTCGGAAACCTGTGCGAGCGTCGGGACGACGGTCGCGTCGGTCGCCAGCGCGATCCGGTGGAGTTCGTCGGCGTCGACCCGGTTGATGCCGAGGACGCCCGCGGCGGCGAGTTCCGACTGCACGCGTTCGTTGATCGCCCGCTCGGTGATCACGACGCCGCAGCCGGCGTCGACCGCCGCGCGCAACTGTTCGGTGAACGTCCCGGACTCGTGTTCGGCCAGCGCCTCTCGATCCGCGAACGAGTCGGCGTCCAGTTTGATGCGGCGGGAGACCCGACCGAGCTGGCTCCCGGCGTGTGGGACGTCGACCGTCGAGGAAAGCAGGGCGATGCCGGTGTCGGGGCGTGACCGAGCCATCGACTCGAGGACCGGCCCGCGTTCGAGCACGACACCCGACAGGAGGTCGGTCTCGGCCGCGGCGCCGCCGGATCGCGAGACGACCCGAATCCGCTCGCTTGCGTCGGCGCCCACGTCGGAGACGGCCGCCGCGATCTGTTCCGAGACGGCGTGACGGACCTGCGGGTTCCGGGTTCCGGTGAGGGCGGTCCTGGCCACGTCGGCGGGCTCGAACGACGAGAGCGGGCGAGCCGTGCGGTCGAGGCCGTCGAGGGCGGCGTCGAGCCCCGCACGGTAGCCCCGTTCGATGGCGGTCGGGTGAAGACCGCGTTCGGCGAGGCGGTCCGCCCGCCCGAGCAGGGCACCGACGAGTGTGACGACCGTTCCCGTCCCGTCCCCGAACTGGTCGTCGAAGCCGGCGGCGGCCGAGTCGAGGAGCGTCACCGCCGGGTCGGTCACGTCGAGTCGGTCGAGTAGCTCCGTCGACGCGGCCGTCGCCGTCACGGTGCCGTCCGCCTGAATCAGGAGTTTGTTCGCGCCGAACGGCCCGAGAGCGGTTTCGACGACGTCGCAGACGGTGCGGACGCCGGCAACCAGCTCTGTGTTGACCATGAGTCCTATCGGACCCGCCGGTATGAATAATGTGTCGTGTCGGCCCCCCGAACCGCACCCCGTATGGCAGAAATACTGGGTTAATTATTTATATTATAGACTGACAAGGTCACTCGCATGTCCAGACGAGAGACGAACGACAACTCCGGAGAGGTACATATGGAATCGGACGGTGGCGAGACAACACGTCGCGACTTCGTGAAACTCACCACCGGCGCGGCGAGCGCGGGGGCGATGGGCGCGCTCGCCGGCTGTGGCGGGAACGGTGGCGACGGCGGCGACGGTGGCGACGGCGGCGACGGCGGCGACGGCGGTGGCGGCGACGGTGGCGACGGCGGCGACGGCGGCGGTGGCGACGGCGGCGGAAGCGAGACCGTTACCGTCGACTTCCTCTCCGCGAACGCCGTGGAGAACGGCGACATCCAGAGTCACTACCAGTCCTCGATGGAGGACTTCGCCTCGAAGAACGGCAGCTATCAGGTCAACCTCCAGACCGCGTCGTACGGGGACATCCAGCAGTCACTCTCCTCGCGCGTCCAGAGCGGCAACCCGCCGGCGCTGGCGGAGTCGGGGGGGCTCGGCCTCCAGTTCTTCCGGAACGACCAGCTGGCCGATCACGCCTCGTTCATGGAAGGAACCGACACCCTTCCGGACGACCTGACGGCCGCGGGTCAGCAGGTGGCCGAGTTCCGAGGGGACTACTGGGCGATGGGCGCCATGCGTAACACGAACAGCAACCTCGGCATCCGACCCAAGACGTTCTCGCAGGCCGGCGTCGAGAACCCGATGGAGGACCTGGCGACGTGGAGCCAGTTCTACGAGACCCTCCAGACCATCGACGAGGAACAGGACATCATCGCCTACGAGGAGACCGGCGTCCCGGGTGACCTCGAATCGTACTGGGGCTACGCCCGGACGGCGTACACGGGCGGGACGGACCCGTGGATGCGCGGTGAGGGAACTGACCCCACCGTCGTGATCGCCAACGAGGACATGGAGGAGGATCGCCAGAAGACCGACGGCATGATCAAAGCCTGCGTGAACCTCGCCGACGAGTTCAGCAGCGCCGAGGCCGCCCAGCGCGGCGACGAGGACATTCCGGCGCTGATGCTCAGCGGCCGGGTCGCCTCCTTCAACTACGCGCTCGCGACGGCGAACCGCTGGTACTCCGTCAGCGAGGACGCCCAGATCGGCTGGAACGACGGCGAAGGCGACTTCATGCTGTTGCCCCACCCGCGGCTCGACGAGGGCTTCGGCGACGCCATCGGCATCGACGACCTCAGCGGCCACTCTGGCGAGCACGGCGGCCACGTCTGGGGGCTGGAGCAGTGTCACACCATCTTCAGCGAGGTGAGCGACCAACAGCAGGAGGGCGCCTTCGCGCTCGGTCGCTACCTGCTCGAGGACAACGACTTCGTCCTCCCTGCGTGGGGCGAGTACTACGAGGCTATCCCGGGCCTCGCGCCCAAACTCGACGCGCTGCGCAACGAGTACGACCTGCCGCAGAACTTCGAGCAGTCGCTCACCAACCAGGTCGAATACGGCAGCCAGTACAGCAACACGGGCGGCCCGTGGGACGTCTGGCCGACCGACCCGATCCGCTGGACCGACATCAACGAGACGATCAGTCAGGCGATCGCCGGCCAGCACAGCGCCGAGGAGACACCGTCCGTCGTGCGAGAACGCGTGCTCACGCGGCTCGAAGAAGAGAACAACTGATCCCCGCCCGGGGGTCGGCGCGATGAACCGTTTCACGTGGTAACTGCGTCCCGGCCGTCGCCGCCGTGATCGGTGCGGCCGGAATCGACGGACAACGTCCGTATCAGTGGCCCCGACGAGGCGACATCCGGGCCCGACGGAAAGGTTTATTCACCCAAATATTGATGGGTGACACCATGGCACAGAAACAGGGACGGTCCCGGGAGGAGATCCGTGAGCAGTACGGACTCGACGAGCGGACGCTCACGGATCGACTACGCCAGAACTGGACGGGGTACGTCTTCATCGTGCCCACGTTCGTCGCGTTCACGGCGTTGTTTTACTATCCGATGCTCCGTGGGATCACGATGACACTCACCGACACCAGACTCGGCGAGCCCGGCCAGTTCATCGGGCTCGCCAACTACCAGTGGCTCGTGACGAACGACCTGTTCGTCTACGCCTTCGGCTGGTCGATACTCTTCGTCGCCGGGACGACGTTTCTCCAGTTGGGTCTCGGACTGGTAGCCGCACTGTTGTTGAACGAACTTGGCGACGCGGCCAAAGACTGGATCGGCGCCGTGATCATGTCGCCGTACTTCGCCGCACCGCTCGCAGGCGGGGTGATCTGGATGTGGTTCCTCGACAACAGTTTCGGCTTCGCGGCAAAGGCGTTCGCCCTCTTCGGCGCCGACGCCCCGGCCTTCCTCGCGACGGGTATCTGGCCGTTCGTTTCGCTCATCGTCGCTCAGACGTGGCACGACTACGCCTACTCGGCGATCATCTACGCGGCGGCCATCGCGAGCATCCCGAGCGAACAGTACGAGGCGGCCGCACAGTCCGGGGCCAACCGACTCCAGCGTTTCCGTGACGTGACGGTCCCGCGGCTGCTGATCCCGACCATCGTCATCCTCTCGCTGCGAACCGCCTGGAACATCGCCGAGTTCTCCCAACCGTTCGCGCTGACCGGCGGCGGACCGGGGACGAAGACGATGCTCCTCAGCATCCTCACCTACCGTGTCGCGTTCGTCAACAACAACTTCGCACGCGCGTACACGGTCGGCATGGCGATGGTCCTGCTGTCGATGACCGCCGCCGTCGTCTACGTGAAAGCGATCAACGAAGAAGAAAACCTGTACGTCTAACCATGCTCAACGACAACAGACGAAGTCGAGCGCTCCTGTACGCCGGTATCGTGGCGTTCGCCCTGTTCGCCATCGTCCCGTACTACTGGGTGATTCGAACATCGTTCCTGACGAACATCGCGGCGATCAGCCCGGACACGGGATTCATCCCGGCGTTCGGAAAACTCACGCTCGAATCGTACACCCAGATCTGGGACCGATTCGCCTTCGTGACGTTCTTCCGGAACAGCATCATCGTCTCGGTGGCCGCGACGATCATCTCGCTGTTCTTCGCGATTCCGGGGGCGTACGCCTTCGCACGCCTCGACTTCCCCGGTCGGAAGGCGCTGTTCTACACCGCCGTGTTCACCATCATGTTCCCGTGGATCGTGCTGACGATCCCCGTCTACGAGGTGTTCTACTTCCTCGATATGGTGAACACGCTCGTCGGCGTGATCGTCGCCCTCTCGATTTTCGTCCTGCCACAGAACATCTGGCTGCTCCAAGGGTTCTTCAGGCAGGGCATCCCCGAGAACATCGAGGAGGCCGCCCTCATCGACGGCCACAACGAACTCACGGCCTTCCTCAGAATCGTGTTACCCCTGAGTCTGCCGGCGGTCGCGGCGGCGGCCCTGTTCGCGTTCCTGACCGCGTGGAACAACTTCCTCTGGGTGTTCGTCCTGACGACCGACGAGGAGGTCAGAACCGCGACCGTCGCCATCTACTACATCCTCGGCAGCGACGTGCTCCGGGAGTGGAACGTGTTGATGGCGTCGCTCGTCCTTCTCGTCGCACCGCCGGTGATCTTCTACGGCCTGTCCCGCCGGTACGTCGGCGAAGGCCTGGGAGGGACGCCCGGATAGTTCGGTGCGTCCATTCGCGTGCATCGAGCCAAATAATAAATGCTGAAACGACAAAACATAGAGAACAATTAACATGGCACGACTGGAACTTGACGACGTCACGAAAGTATTCGACACGAGTGCGGAGACCATCATCGCGGTCGAAGAGCTGAATCTGGACATCAAAGACGGGGAGTTCATCGTCGTCGTCGGTCCCTCCGGCTGCGGGAAGTCGACGACGCTCCGGATGATCGCCGGGCTGGAGACGGTGACCGACGGCGAGATCAGGCTGGGTGGCGAGCGCATCAACGAGAAATCCCCGAAAGACCGGGACATCGCGATGGTGTTCCAGTCCTACGCGCTCTACCCACACAAGACGGTGCGACAGAATATGGCCTACGGCCTGCATCTGAGCACGGATCTCGACGACGAGGAGATCGATCGTCGCGTCCAGCAGGCGGCCGAGATGATGGGTATCGAGGATCTGCTCGAGAAGAAGCCCTCGTCGCTGTCCGGCGGCCAGCAACAGCGCGTCGCGACGGGACGAGCGATCGTTCGGGAGCCGTCCGTGTTCCTCTTCGACGAACCGCTCTCGAACCTCGACGCGAAGCTCCGCAAGCATATGCGGACCGAACTCGCCCGCATCCACTCCGAGGTTGGCATCACGACCGTGTACGTCACTCACGACCAGGAGGAGGCGATGACGATGGCCGACCGGATCGTCATCCTCGACCAGGGGACGCTCCAGCAGATCGGGGCGCCGAAGCAAGTGTATCACGAACCCGTGAACCGCTTCGTCGCGAACTTCATCGGGTCACCGTCGATGAACTTCGTCGACGTCGAACTGGTGCGCAACGCGGACGGCTCCGGACGGCTCGTGGGCGACGACTTCGACTACGAGGTGAGCAGTCGCCTGCTCCAGCCGCTCGACGAAACGGTGTCCGACGTCGAGTTCGGGATTCGCCCCGAGAACGTCCGGATCGACCCCGACGCACCCACCGAAAAGAGCCTCGAAACGACCGTCGACGTCGTTGAGATCGTCGGCTCGGACAACTTCATCTACCTCGAACTCGCCGGGAAGGAGTTCCGCGTGCGCGCTCCCTCGGAGGTCGAGCCAGCGGAAGGCGAACCCGTCAGGATCACGTTCGACGAGGACGACATCCACCTGTTCGACAGCGCGTCCGGCGAGGCGCTCGTCCACGGCTACCCGAGCACTAGCGTTACGACGACTGCCGAGCGATCCGATACGACGGCGGACTGACCGGCGGCGCCCGGACTCGGCCGGCCGCGGGGTCGGCCCGCAGTCGATCGACGACCCGACGCAGATCGGCCGTCTCGTTTATCGACCCGCTCTCTACCCGTTCCACCAGCGCCGCCGCCACGGCGTCTCGTGCGTCGACGAGCCGCCGATCCAGCCGGTCAGCCCGGGCGGCCTGTTCCGTGGTGAGCGGGCCGTCCCGGGCGGCGGTCAGAAGCGCCCGTGCGTCGCGGGAGACGCGTAACGCCTGGTGACCGTGTTCCGTGACGCGGTCGGTGTCGTTCCGCTCCCACATCACCTCCCGTGACCCCTCGTCGACGATAGCGACGAGAAACGCCGCCTTCGAGAGCTGCGTGTCGGTGCGGTCGGTTCCCGGAACGAAGTCCCCTCTGGCGTCGATGCCGACGAGGACCGTTCGTTCGGCCGGATTGTACGCGTCCGACGGATAGGCGGCGCCGGCGGCGGAGACGGTGCTCGCCAGCAGCAGCGTCACCACGACGACCCCGAGGAACACGCGCGGGGCACCCCGAACTGGCTGCAGATCCCTGAACGGGTTGTCCCGCGTGCGCTGGAAGGAGAGGGAGTACGCCTCGCCGACGGTGTCCGCGAGGTCGTGTGTGTGTTCCGAGGCGCCGGAGACGACGACTCGTCCTGCCGCAGTGATCCGGACGAAGGCGTTGTGGAACCCGCCGTACAGCACCACCAGTCCCGGCCCCTCCTGAAACGCCTCGCGCGTCACCTCGTCGTAGGCGTCGTCGTCCCGTATCGTCGGAAGGATCGACTCAAGGCAGTCGATCGGATCGTCGATGGTCGTCTCCGAGACGAAGATCGACCCCTTCTCGGCGCTGATTCCCTCGTCGACGGCGGCGCGTCGCTGACGGATCGACGCGACGGCGTACTTCGAGTACGCGATCCCGAACGGGAGCGTCGCCGCGACCAGTCCGAACACGACGGTCGGCAGGAATCTGCCGGGCGATCCGCCGTAGTGTATCGTCGCCCAGGCGGCCAGCAGGATCGAGAATCCGCCGCCGCCCCAGGCGACCGTCCGAAGTTTGTTCATATCAGCCGAAGAACGTTCGTTTGAGGCGCCCGACGAGGGTGGTTCGTCGGGCTTCGAGCTCCGCGTCACAGACCGGCTGGAGCTTTCGTTCGAGGTCCGCTCGGCTCTCGAACCGTTCGACGTCGGCCTGGTGGAGCAACTCGGACAGCATCATCGAGTTCCCCTCGTCGTCGAGCGTGACGTTCTCGAGCGGCATGTTCCGCTCCAGGCGTCGCGCAGCCACCGGATAGGACCACCCGGACTCGACGATGAGTTCGTGAACTGCGTCGGGCCCGACAGTCATATTCCGAGAATCGAGCCGCGGGATAGATAAATACATCGTCGCGGGCCTGCGCCAGTCACCGGTTCGTCGTGACTGTGTCCCGGTGGTCCGCCGAGGGGGTCCGGCAGACCACCGGTAACGACTCACAATAATCCGTCTCAGTCGTAGACGTGAAGCGATCCCGTCGAGTTGGCCTCGATGTAGTCCCAGTCGTACTCGACGCCCAGGCCGGGGCCGTCCGGGACGGGAACCGTCCCGTCGTCGTCGACGGCGTCCATCATATCGGAGTAGCCACCCTCGTAGACGGGGGGTTGCGTGTTCTGACACTCCGGATGGACGAGCGCCAGTTCGTAGTAGTTCGTGTTCCGGGTGGCCGCGATACAGTGGCGCTGTGCCGGCCCGGGGGCGTGGAACTCGACATCGAGGCCGAACGCCTCCGCCATCCGGGCCACCTTCATCGCGCCCGTGATGCCCGCGTCGTACTCGGGGTCCGCCCGCAGGAGATCGGTCGCGTCGCCGGCGGCGAAGTCGGATTTCATCTCCAGGCCCCGGACGTGTTCGGTCTGGAGGATCGGCGTGTCGAGTTTCTCCCGGAGTTTGCGGTGGGCGTGCTGGGAGATGCCGCCGTCGCGGAACGGGTCCTCGTACCAGAAAAAGCCCTCCTCGTCGAGCGCGCGGCCGAGTTTCAGCGCGTCGGCGAACGTCTCCAGTTCACAGGCCGGGTCGTGCATGAGATCCATCTCGGAACCGACGCGGTCGCCGACGGCGTGGACGGCTTCGATCTCGCGGCGCAGGTCGCGGGTGTCGTCGCCGCCACCCCAGCCGTGGATCTTGAAGCCGCCGAAGCCGGCGTCGCGACACACCTCGGCGAAGTCCGCGAAGGCCGTCGGCGAGTCCAGCCCGCCGGCCTCGTCGCCGTGGTACGTCGACGCGTAAGCCGGAATCCGCTCCCGGTAGGTGCCGAGCAGTTCGTGAATCGGCGCGTCGTAGTGTTTCCCGGCCAGATCCCAGAGCGCGATGTCGATGGGGCCCATCCCCATCCGGTCGTACTTCCGGAGGGCGCGTTTGATCTCCGACCAGTGTTTCTCCCGTTCGAGCGGGTTCTTCCCGACGAGATACGGCGCGATGATGTTGATCTGGGCGGCGCCGGGGGAGTTCCCGCCGACGTACTCGCCGGTGATCCCCTCGTCCGTGTGGATTTGCAGGCCGAACAGCTTTCGGTGGGTGGTCTCGCCCGGATCGTAGACGAGGTTGAACCCGTGCTCGTCGGTCCCCACGTCCTCGAGGGGATACTCGAACTCGCGGCTCTCGATGCTCGTGATGGTCAGCGCCATACACCAAGCGTCCGGACACCGCGTAATAAGTATGACTCCCGCCGGCCGTCGATCACGCCGGGCGGTGGGATTTTTCCCCTCCATCCACGTAGAGACGGTCGATGTTCGAACCCCTAGAAACGATACTTCTCACCGTCGGGCCGAACGACGAGAGCCGACTGGACGAACTGGGGGAGACGGTCCTCCAGGTCGCGAAACCGACGGGAGCGACGGTGGTGATCACGCACGTCTTCACGCCGGATCAGTTCCACGACATCGCCGAGGAACTCGGGATGCCGGAGATCGCCGAGACGGAGGTGGACAAGGTGCTGGAGCGTCACGAGTCGGTCCGGTACTTCGAACGACTGTTCGCCGACCACGGCGTCGACCACGAGGTCAAAGGCGTCGTCGGCGACATCAGCGACGGCATCATCGGCATCGCCGAGGAGACCGAGAGCGACCGCGTCGTCGTCTCCGGACGGACGCGGTCGCGGGTCGGCAAGGCGGTGTTCGGCAGTACTGCACAGGACGTGTTGCTACAGTCGCCGTGCCCGGTCACGTTCGTGAAGGCGAAAGACTGAGCGGCCCGAGGGCCGGTTCCCGCGTCACTCGTAGACGTGAAGCGATCCGGTCGCGTTGTCCTCGATGTAGTCCCAGTCGTACTCGACGCCCAGGCCGGGACCGTCCGGAACGGCCACGGTGCCGTCGTCGTCGATGGTGTCGATCATATCGGAGTAGCCGCCATCGTAGACGGGCGGGATGGGGTTGTCGACCTCCGGGTGGACCAGGGCGAGTTCGTAGTAGTTCGTGTTCCGGGTGGCAGCCATGCAGTGGCGCTGCGCCGGCCCGGGGGCGTGGAACTCGACGTCGAGGCCGAACGCCTCGGTCATGCGGGCGATCTTCATCGCACCGGTGATGCCCGCGTCGTACTCGGGATCGGCGCGGACGAAGTCGGTCGCGTCCGCCTGGACGAAATCGGAGTGGGGCTCCAGGCCCCGGATGTGTTCGGTCTGGAGGATCGGCGTGTCGAGTTTCTCCCGAAGTTTGCGGTGGGCGTGCTGGGAGATGCCGCCGTCGCGGTACGGGTCCTCGTACCAGAAAAAGCCCGCCTCGTCACAGGCACGACCAACCTTCAGCGCGTCGGCGAAGGTCTCGTACTGACAGGCCGGATCGAGCATGAGGTCCATCTCCGAGCCGACGCGCTCGCCGAGGGTGCGGACCGTCTCGATCTCCCGGTCGATGTCGCGCCACTCGTCGGAGCCCCAGACGTGCATCTTGAACGCGGGGTAGCCCATCTCCAGACACTCCTCGGCGAAGTCCGCGTAGGCCTCGGGCGAGTCCAGCCCGCCGTTCTCGTCGGCCTCGTACGTCGACGCGTACGCGGGGAGGCGGGTGCGGTAGGTGCCGAGCAGTTCGTGAATCGGCGCGTCGTAGTACTTGCCCGCGAAGTCCCAGAGCGCGATGTCGATGGGACCCATCCCCATCCGGTCGTACTTCCGGAGGGCGCGTTTGATCTCCGACCAGTGTTTCTCGCGTGCGAGCGGGTTCTTCCCGACGAGGTAGTCCGCGAACGTGTTGATCTGGGCGGCGCCCGGGGAGCTCCCGCCGACGTACTCGCCGGTGATCCCTTCGTCCGTGTGAATCTGCAGCGCGAACAGCTTTCGGTGGGTGGTCTCGCCCGGATCGTAGACGAGACTGAAGCCGTCCGGGTTCTGTCCGACGTCCTCCAGCGGATACGAGAACTCCGTACTCTCGATCCGAGTGATCGTAGGTGACATACCCCGTGATCCCGGGACAGCGGTATAAACTTGCTGGAACGAGGGAGGCCACCCGACTGCGTCCAGTTCCGAACGTGATTCTAGACGTGTGAGAGCTTGTCGCGGCGACAGAGGGTGCGTTCGCTCACGGTGCTGGGCGGGCGCGGGGTCGTCGCGAACGTGATGGCGTCGTCGAGTCCGGGATCCATATCCGAGCTCTCGGGCGACGGCAGTAAAACTGCACACGCCAATCGGGCACGGGCGGCGACCCGAACAGTCCGCCGACACGAGGCTATTGGCAAAGACTAAGGCGTTCGTGATGCTTTCTCACGGTTATGAACGGGACATTCGACGGGTATCGAAGACCGGATGGGCGCGTCGGCGTCCGCAACTACGTCGCCGTGATTCCGACGTCGGTGGCCGCCGCAGCCGTGGCGACGGCCGTCGCCGACGAGGGGGGCGCGTGGGCGCGAGCGACGCCACACCAGCTCGGGACGAGCCAGCCCGATGCCGCGAGACGACAGACCGAACGCGTGCTGGTCGGCATCGGCCAGAACCCGAACGTCGGGGGCGCGCTCGTCGTCGAACTCGGGACGGAAGATATCGACGCGGCGGCCCTCGCGGACCGCATCGCCGCCGACGGGACGACGGTCGAGACGCTCACCATCCGCGAGACGGGCGGCACCGAAGCCGCCCTCGACGAGGGCGAAACTCGACTCCACCGACTGAACGACGAGATCAAAGGCGCGCGGCGCGAGGAGGCCGATGTCGCCGAACTCGTCTTCGGCGTCGAGTGTGGCGGGAGCGACGCGACGAGCGGTATCGCGGCCAATCCGGGCGTCGGCGCGGCCTGTGACCGCCTCGTCGACGCCGGCGGGACCGCGTGTTTCAGCGAGACACCGGAGTTCATCGGCGCGGAACACATCCTCGCGGATCGGTGTGTGGACGACGAGACGCGGCGTCGGCTCCTCGACCGGGTCGAAGCCCGGGAAGGGATGGCCGAACTAATGGGCGTCGACCTCCGCGGCGCACAACCCACACCCGGCAACCAGGAGGGCGGCCTCACCACCATCGAGGAGAAGAGCCTCGGCGCGATCGCGAAAGGCGGCACGACGCCCGTTCGCGGCATCGTCGACTACGGGGAAACCCTGCCGGTCGGCGGCGGACTCGTCCTCATGGACACGCCGGGGTACGACGTCGAGAGCGTCGTCGGGAAAGTCGCCGGCGGAGCGCAGGTCGTCGCCTTCACCACCGGTCGCGGGAGCACGACCGGAAACCCCATCGCGCCGGTCATCAAGGTGACCGGCAACCCGAAGACCTGGGCGAAGATGTCGAACAACATGGACGTGAACGCGGGGACGGTGTTCGACGGTGAGTCCATCGACTCGGTCGGCGAACGCGTCTTCGAGACGCTCGTCGACGTCGCGGACGGCCGCCAGACGGAGTCCGAACGCCGACGACTGGAGGAGTTCGCGATCAACGAGATCCAGCCCGAGGAGCTCACCACGGGGGTGGACGCATGAAGGGCCGAGTACTCGACGACACCCTGTTGCTGTTGAGTGACGACGACAACGTCGGGACGGCAGTCGACGACCTGGACGAGGGGACGGCGCTCGACTACGACGGGCGGAGCGTCGTCGTCGCCGAGGACGTCCCGTTCGGACACAAGGTGGCGCTCGAACCGCTCGCGCCCGGCGACGAAGTGCGCAAGTACGGCGAGATCATCGGCACGGCGACCCAGTCGGTCGAGCGCGGCGAGTGGGTCCACACCCACAACTGCGAGAGTACGCGCGGCCGTGGCGATCAGGCGGCCGCGGGGGGTGAGCGAGCGTGAGCGTCCCGACAGCCGCCGAACGGACGTTCCAGGGCGTCCGCCGCGCGGACGACGCCGTCGGCGTCCGCAACAACGTGCTCGTCCTCCCGTCGGTGATCTGTTCGCACATCGTCGCCGACCGCATCGCCGCGAACGTCGACGGCGCCGTCTCGACGCCACACGACCACGGCTGTGCGCAGCTCGGCGCCGACAACGACCAGACGTGGCGGACGTTCCTCTCGCTGGCCGAGAACCCGAACGTCGCGGGAACCGTCGTCGTCGGCCTCGGTTGCGAGGAGATTCAGAGCGACGACGTGGCGACGGCCCTCGAATCCCGGGACGTGCCGGTGCGTGAACTGTCGATCCAGGGGGTCGGCGGCACCGACGAGTGCGTGGCCCGCGGCGTCGAGTTCGCGTCAGAACTCGCGGAATCGCGGCCGACCGAAGCGTCGACGGCCGACCTCGGCGACCTGACGCTCGGCATCGTCTCCAGTGACCTCGACGCGACGACCCGAGAGGTCGCGGACCCGCTCGTGGGCGAGGTCGCCCACGCCGTCGTCGAGGCGGGCGGGCGCGTCGTGGCGGCCGGCAACGAGCGCGTGACCGCCCACCCGGCGGCCGCCCGCGAGGCGACGGCCGGGGACGCCCGCGACGCACTGGACGACCTACTCGACCGACACGAGGGCCACCCGTCGCGGGCCAGCGGCGTCGGTCGCGTCGCCCGCGAGCACGCGTTCGAGGACGTGACGCGGTCGTGGGGCGGCCTGGACGTGTCGGCAGTCCGCCCCTACGGCGACCCGGTGGGCATCGACGAGGGACTGGCGCTCGTCGACGCGCCGTCGCGGTTCGCCGAGGCGACGACGGGACTCGCCGCCGCGGGCGCGAACGTCGTTCTGCACGCCACCGGCGACGGCGTCCTCACCGGCCACCCCCTCGTCCCCGTCGTGAAGGTGACCGGCGACGAGCGAACGGCGGCGGCGCTCCCGGACGACGTCGACATCGACGCGACGGCCACCGACGCCGACGACGTACTGGACTACCTGCTCGACGTGGCGGACGGGCAGGAGTGCTGTGCCGAGGCGCACGGCCTCACCGAGTTCGCCATCACCCGCGTCGGCCCGTCGATGTGACGGGGTGGGAGCGTCGCCCGCGAACCCCGGGAGCCCGCGTCAGAACGCACTCGGCGTGAAGCCGCCGTCGACGGTGATCGTCTCGCCGGTGACGTAGGACGCAGCGGAGCTGGACAGGTAGACGACGGCCCCGGCGATGTCCGCGGGTCGCCCGATCCGCCCGATCGACGCGCGGTCGACGATGCGTTCGTACCGGTGGCTCCCCTCGGCGTAGGCGTCCGCCGTCTGTGGCGTGGCGACGAACCCCGGCCGGACGGCGTTGACGCGCACCTCGGGACCCAGATCCTTCGCCGCCGCGTGCGTGTACCCGTCGATGCCGCCCTTGGCGGCCGAGTAGGCGGCCAGGTCCTCGATGCCGAGCAGCGAGGAGAGCGACGCGACGTTGACGACGCTCTCGACGCCGGTGCGGGTGACGAACGTCTGTACCGTCCGGTGGACGCCGGTCAGCTGCACGTCGAGCACCTGGTCCCACTCGTCGTCGGTCACGTCGGGGACGGCGGCGCGGGCGATGGCGCCGGGGGAGTTGACGAGGACGTCGACGTCGCCGAAGCGGTCGACGGCCGCGTCCGCGAGGGCGTCGAGCGACTCGCGGTCGGTCACGTCACAGGTGACTGCCAGCGCCTCGCCGCCGCGTTCGCGAACCGCCTCGGCGGTGTCGGCGACGCGTGCTTCGGACCGGCTGGTCGGGACGACGTTCGCGCCCTCGGTGGCGAAGGCGAGTGAGATGGCCCGGCCGATACCGCTCGTGCCGCCGACGACGACGACCGTCGATCCCTCGGCGCTGATCGGTTCGTAGTCGACGACCGTGGGCGTGGAGTGTTCGTCGGACATGGCTACTCGATGCGGACCGACCGTCATATACGTTCGCGTCGGTTCCCGGCGGCGTCGGTGCGTCACCACCATCCTTCGGTACAGTTAATAACATCCCATCTGCAGGGGAAGGCACTATGTCCGACGTGAAGATTTCCGGCGTAGAGACGTATTTGGTCGCAAACCCGTGGAAACCGTGGGTGTTCGTCGAAGTCGAGACGGACGCCGGCGTCACCGGCATCGCCGAGGCGACGACCCACGACAAGCCACGGACCGTCGCCAAGGCCATCGAGGAGATGTCGGACTACTTCCTCGGCAAAGACCCCTTCGACACCGAGCAGATCTGGCTGGAGATGTACCGCGACGAGTGGTTCTCGAAGGGCGTCGTGAACACGACGGTCTGTTCGGCCGTCGACATGGCCTGCTGGGACATCAAGGGGAAACTCCTCGACAAACCGGTCTACGAACTGCTCGGCGGGAGCGTCCACGGTGACGAACTCCGAGCCTACGCCAACGGGTGGTACACCGACACCGACGGTGAGCCCGAGGGCTTCGCGGCGGCGGCCGAACGGGTCGTCGACGACGGCTACGACGCGATGAAGTTCGACCCGTTCGGGACGGCGTGGCAGCGCATGTCGAAGAAGGATCTCAACCACTCGGTCGACATCGTCCGCGCGGTGCGCGAGGCGGTCGGTCCCGACGTGGACCTGCTCATCGAGTGCCACGGCCGCTTCACTGCGGGACAGGCCGTCGACATCGCGCGGAAACTCGACGAGTTCGAGCCGACGTGGTTCGAGGAGCCGTGCCCGCCGGACTCGATCAACAGCCTCGCCGAGGTGGCCGATAAGTCCCCGATTCCGGTGGCGACCGGCGAGCGCCACATGACCAGATACGACTTCTTCGAACTGGTCACGCGGACGGACGTCGACGTCTTCCAGCCCGACCTGATGAACACCGGCGGGATCACCGAGGGCAAGAAAATCGCTGGACTGGCGGAGGCCGACCACGTCAGCATCGCCCCGCACAACCCGCAGGGTCCGGTCGCGGGCGCCATCTACTCCCACTTCTGTACCTCGACGCCGAACTTCATGATCCAGGAGATGTTCCAGACCTACGACGTGGACTGGGTCGACAACCTGCTCGTCGATCCGCTCGAAGTCGAGGACGGCTACGTCCAGGTGCCGGAGGGACCGGGCTTCGGCATCGAACTCAACCACGACGTCATCGCGGAACACGCCTACACCGAGGACAAGGTACACACGATCAACCTCTTCGAGAAGGACTGGGAGAAGCGAGCGGTCGAGAAGCGCTAAGCCGGCACGGGCGTCACTCCGGAATCCCGTACACGTCCCGGGACCAGTCCCGCGTGAGCGTGTCGTAAACCGGCTCCTGTCGGTCGAGTTCGTCGATCCGGCGGTGGTCCTCCGGCGCCAGTTCCCAGTCGAAGAGGGCGACGTTCTCGGCGACGTGCCCGGCCGAACTGGACTTTGGGAGAACGACGATATCCTTCTCGACGGCCCATCGGAGCACGATCTGCGCTGGGGTTTTCTCGTACTCGTCGGCGAGTTCCCGGACGGTGTCGTTCCCCAGAATCGCCGTCCGAGCGAGGGGGGCGGCGGCCTCGACGGCGACGCCCTCCGACTGGCAGTACTCGACGAGGTCGGTGCGCTGGAACTGGGGGTTGAACTCGATCTGATTGACCGCGATGGGGACGTCGGTGATGTGCAGGGCGTTGCTGAGCTGGTATCCGCTGAAGTTCGAGACGCCGACGTTTCGAATCTTCCCCTGGTCGTGGAGCGTCTCCATCGCGTCCAGCGTCTCCCGCAAGGAGATGGCGGGGTTCGGCCAGTGGATCAGATACAGATCGAGATACTCCGTCCCGAGTCGGTCGAGGGAGCGCTCACAGGCCTCGATGACGCCCCCGTAGTCGAGGTGTTTGGCGAGGACCTTCGAGGTGAGAAACAGGTCGTCGCGATCGTAGTCCGCCAGCGCGTCGCCGATGGCTCCCTCGTTGTGGTAGCCCTCGGCCGTGTCGACGTGCGTGTAGTCGCCGTCGAGGGCGGCGCGCACGGACCCGCGGACGGTTTCGCCGCCGATATCCCACGTTCCAAGCCCGACGACGGGCAGTTCGTCTCCGCTCGGTAGCGTCACAGTTGGCACGGACATTCGGCCGGACCCACACGTTCGGGGACATTAACTCCCGTGGGGAGCGCCCAGAACCGGACGGTCGGCGTCGACCGCCGTGGGACGACGACCCGTTACCGCTCCGACGCGAGCAGGTCCAGCGAGTCCATGGTGTCACGGAGCGACTCACGTTCCGACTCGGAGAGCTTCCGGATCGGCGGTCGCGGGACGCCGAGGTCCCGACCGGCCAGCCGCGCGGCTTCCTTGAATCCGGCGGGGAACGTCCCGCCCATCAGCACGTTCGCGAGTGGGGTGACCGCCTCGACCTGTACCGCCCGGGCGCGGTCGAGTTCGCCGGCTCGGTAGGTGTCGTACACGTCGACGAGCAACTCGGGCGCGACGTTCGCCGTCCCGGTGACGCCCCCGTCCGCCCCGAGGACGAGGCTGGGCAGGAGCAGGGAGCCGAGCCCCTGGAGGTAGGCGAAGTCGTCCGGCGTGTTCGCCATGATCCGGGAGCCCCAGGTGAGGTCACCGCTGCTGTCCTTCAGTCCGACCACGGTGTCGAGATCCGTCGCCAGGTCGCTGACGGTGTCGACCGCAAGCGTCTGGCCCGTCATCGACGGGAGGTGATAGAGGAGGAGCGGCAGGTCGGTCGCGTCCGCGAGACGGGCGTAGTGGTCGTACAGGCCGGACTGGTCCGTCTCGAGAAAGTAGGGCGTGATCGAGATGAGGCGGTCGGCACCGGCGGCCGCCGCCCGCTCCGCCCGTTCGACGGCCTCCAGCGTGCCGCTGGCCCCGACGCCGGCGTAGACGGGAACGTCGCCGGCCGCCTGGTCGACGACGATGGTCGTCACCCGTTCGAGTTCGTCGGTGTTCAGGTTCGACAGTTCGCCGATGGACGCGCCGGGGAAGAGCCCGTGCACGCCCGCGTCGACCAGAAAGTCGACGTGGTCGCGGAGCTGTCGTTCGGCGATTCCGCCGTCCTCGTCGAACGGCGTCAACAGTGGTGGGACGATCCCTCGTACGTCAGTCATAACGTTCTCCTACCCCAACCGGGGCGGCATAAACGTTATCGTCACCACCGGTGCAGGGCGCGCAAACGGCGGTAGCCAGCGCCGGCATGCTCGCGTGTCAGGACGACGGCGGCAGCCCGGCGTAACAGCCGACGGCGACGGCGGTGACGCCGCCGAGCGCGAGGAAGGCGGCGTCGAACCGGCCGGCATCGGCCATCGCGCCGACGAACAGGGAGCCGGTCGAGCCGACGAGGAACAGGCAGGTGCGGAGGAAGCCCCACGCGGCGCCCTGTACGTCCGCCGGAAGCCGGGCCACGATGTAGGAGTTGGTCACCGGCGCGAGCGCCAGCCGGGTGCCGAGGAGGAAGACCAACACGCCCCAGGCGAGACGGCCGTCGACGGCGGGGACGGCCAGCAGGGTGACGGCGGCGACGGCGGCGACGACGACGAGGACCGGCCGCGCACCGTAGCGATCCGACGCGGTGCCGACCGCGACCTGAGAGATCGTCCCCCCCACGAACAGGAGCGCGAAGATGAACCCCGCGAGGCTCTGGCCGATGCCCTCGTGCGTGACGAGATAGGTCGGCAGGAAGGCGGTCAAACCCTGAAAGGCGAAGAGGTAGAACGTGAACGCGACGCTGGCGAGGAGGACGTTTCGGTTCCCGAGCGCGCGCGGGAGGCTGCGGATCACCGCCCGGAGCGATGGGGTGGCGTCGGTCGGCGACCCGCCGTCGGACCGGGTCGCCGAGTCGATGGGGTCGGGCAGCGTCACCCACGCGAGGGCGGCCACGGCGAGGAAGGCCGGGACCGTGCTCCCGACGAGGAGGCGCCAGCCGAGGACGCCGACGGCCGTCCCCGCGACGAGTGGGATGACCGCGGAGCCGAGGCTGCCGGCCGCGAGCGTGATGCCGAACGCGGCGCCGTCGTTACGCGGGAAGGCCTTCGAGAGCGAGAGGCCGCGGGCAGGGCCGTAGAGGCCGGAGCCGACGCCGAACGCCGCGGCTCCGAGGAGGAAGACGACGAACAGGGGCGCCGCGGCGAGGAGGGCGAGACTCGTTGCACTCCCCGCGAGACTCGCCGCGAGGACCGTCCGCTCGCCGATTCGGTCGGTGAGCACTCCCGCGGGGAACTGCATCAGGGCGTAACAAGCCCAGATGACCGTCACCGCGAGCCCGGCGGCGGCGTTGTCGAGGCCGAAGGTCGCCTTCACCTGCGGGAGCAGGGTCGGGACGAGAAAGCGGAGACCGAGGGTGAACGCCCATCCGAGCGCGACGGTCAAGAGGACCCAGCCGCGGCCGTCGCCACGGAGTGGATCGAGGGCGTCGGAGAGGCGGCGACGGGGACGAGCCACGCGTTACGCGAGGGGTGGCGACGTGAAGAACGCCGCGGACTGGCGGACGTTTGCCGGTTGTGGGTGACAGTCGAGGGACGCCGCGGCCGCTGACGGGGCGTTCGTCGATGGACGACAAGGGCGTCACATCCGATCCGTGACAGTCGCATGCCCGACAGCGCCGCCCTAGAACACCTCTAGGAGCATATGCACGCACTACTATACGCGTGGGGCTGCTGACGAAAAGTAGTATGCTAGCATGTGACGTAACGCACGTCGGGAAAGCGTGTCTCTACATCACCAGAAACGGGTCGGAGGTGCTGGTGTTCAGGGGGCCGGGACACGAGGGGTTCCAGATCCCAAAAGGAACGATCGAACCGGACGAAACACCGCGCGAGGCCGCCTACCGCGAGGCGATCGAGGAGAGCGGCCTGGCGGCGTTCGAGGGGGTCGAACATCTCGTCACCGACGTCTGGACCCGGCGCGAGTCGCCGCCGAAACGGTACGTTCGGCACTTCTATCACGCGTCGGTCCACGAGCCACGGGACTCGTGGACACACGTCGTCACCGGGACCGGCGAGGAACGCGGATCGACGTTCGAGTTCTCGTGGCTCGATCTCCCGACGGACGCCTCCTTCGCCCTCGATCTCGACGACTATCTGTACACGCTGACGGGGGTCGCCAGTGACGGGAGCGAGGCGGGCGTGGCGGCCGACTGAGCGGACAAGAGGGGGGCTACCGATGGGCCCGCCCCCTTCCGTGGAACCGGGTCGGCTCGACGCCGACGCCGAGCGTCGACGTGCCGAACGATCATGTATAAAATCAAGTCGTTCAAATTTTAGTTCAGATATTATTAATGAATTTCTGAGCCGATCCCCCACGAACCGTGGGGAGACGGAGCCGCCGTCGTCACACAGAGATACGTCTCGAATTACCGCGTGCTGAGCCATCAGGTCCCGATATCCGTCGAACAGTGAGATGGCGTGGAGATATTCGAAGTCGAGGAGAATCTGTGCTCTCTAAATCGTTTCAAAGCGCATCAAACTCTGAGTAACGGATTAATTCATCATATTCATTGAAATATAAATAAGATAGCTACGACACGGAGTTCTATCAAATTATAATATTTCTAGTATATATTGAGATTTGATTATTTGCCGTAAAGGGGGGGACGAACCACACCGATTGCGGCGTGGGTCGTCCCGACTCAGGCCATTGAGTTCGGAATCCAGTCCGGAGCGACGTAGCGCTGGACCGCGACAGACGACCATCCCACACAGGGGAGGCAGTACTGCGGGAGCAGTGGTTCGATACACGCTCCAGTGGGCACTACGTGCCGGACTGGTGAACGGTCAACGGACGGAAAGAAGAATCTTTCGGCCGGGCGAGGACGGACCGGCATGCGCGCTGAGTTCGGTCCGGGCCTCGTTCGACAAATACGAACTGAGTGCCCCGGACGGCGCTCGGAAACGAACCGCGCCCTGGCATCGGCTGCCGGGCGGTGTCGACTGCGACCCGTCTCGTCGGCCACGACGTGACGGACGCGTTCGTTGCTCCCATAAGCGTGACGAGCGTATTCTAACAAAATTATGTTTGTTATTTCGAGACCGCGTCGTCGAACGACCAGTGAGGACAGGACCGGGCTCGTTTTCGGAATACGAACGGTCGTCCACGGGCGTAGTGGTGGAATCGGCGGAAGCGATCACGTGTGGCCTACGCTCCGGAGGACGATTTCCGTCGATAGCTCGTTCGTGAATAGCGAACGCCGAAGCAACCCGTCCCGGATCGGGTGACGGTTCGCACGGCACCGCGTCGGTCGTGAGGGGTGGCTACGGGAACCAGGGTCGCTCGGCACCGTATCGACGGCTCCCGACGGGATGCTGGCGTCGGAGCGCGAGGGACGGTGTGCCCAGCGGCGGGGTGTCCGGGTCGTGGCCACGCGTAACGGGGACTGCCCGAAACGGCGATCCGCCGCAGTCGACCGACGGAGGCTAGGAACGTTGGGGAGCGGTCGCTCGGGCGAGCAGGTATCGGTTCAGATCGGCGTCAGTCCGCCGAGGGAGCCTTCGAGTCCGAGAGGTAGTTGGCCGTCTGTTCGTCGATGTCCGCTTTCCGGAGCGCCACGTAGGTGACGAACCCGACGGGCAGGCCGATCATCCACGAGAGATCCATCATCAGGAGGCTCGCCCCGGAGCCGACGAGCACGCTGGCGACGGCCGTGACGGAGATGCCCTTGATGAACCAGAACTTCGAGTCGCGGCTCTTGTCGTACAGCGAGCTGATCGACGTGTCCTCGGCTCTGAAGAGCCAGTAGTCGGCCAGCAACACGCCGAGGACCGGTCCGAGCGGCACGGCGTACGCGTTGATGAACAAGAAGTAGATTTCGCCGCCCGAGAACAGGACCCAAGGGAACGACGCGATCGATAGGACACCGGTGATGACGAGTCCCCGCTCCCACGACACGTCAAGGGCGTCCTGCAACACGTGAACGGGGGGGACGATGTTGAGCGTGAGGTTCGACGAGATCTGTGCGGCCAGGACGAACACCAGCATCGCGACGCCGATCAGCGGGCTCGGCGCCACTTCCATGATGGCGTACACCGGATTCGCCGTGTCCGTCGAGATGCCGAAGATGAGGCCGACGAGCGCCATGTACATCATCGCGGGGGCGATGCCGAGCAGGTGGCCCCAGATGTGGTTCCCGAGGCCACGCTTCTTTTCCAAGTGTCTGCTGATGTCGGCCGCGTTGAGCGCACCCGTCAGCGCCGTCCCGACGTGTGCAGCGACGATGGTGAAAAACGGCAGGCCCCACGTACCGTCGTACGTGAGCGATGCGGTGGCGAGCCCCTGTGTCGACACGACGACGTACACCGTGTACGCGAGCAGGACGATGATGACACCGGCAGCCAGCGAATCGAACCACTTGATCGACGTGATGCCACCCCACGCGAGGCCGACGTTCAGTATCGTAAACAGGGCGAAGTACACTGGAACGTTACCGAACCCCCAGAGCGTCGTGGTGATGCTGTTGATCGCCAAGGCCCCGATCCAGTTACCGATGCCGAGCCAGCCGATGGCCGGAATGACTCGAATGATGTTCGGAATGATCGAGCCCCGAATGCCGAACGCCGCCCGCGACTGCGTGACGAAGGGGATGCCCTTCTTGTACCCCCAGACCCCGTTCACCACGAAGAAGATGGCCGACGTCGTGGCACCGATGACCATGGCGATCGCGGCCTGAACGAGGTTGAGCGGTCCCTGTGGGTGGACGGCAAAAAATGCCGTCGCGAATCCCTGGACGATGATGAACGACGCCCACCAGACCGGAACGTAGTGAGAGAGGCTCATCGATCGTTGTTCGTCTGCAATCGGTTCTAGCCCTTCCGCACTGGTCTCTGTCATAGTGGATCTTCCATGTTACGCTACCGCATGAGCGCCGATACATTCCAAATTAAAATAATTTTGGGTTAAACTGAATATGGCGTGTCCGCAACGCCGAACGAGCGACACAGAGGCGGCCGACAGTCGGTGATCGTTCCGTGATTCGCCGGATCACCCCTCACCGAACGAGTCGAAATCGGGAGACGACAGGCGGTGGCGAAAACGATTTATGATGAGCGTCGAAATCTGGAGAGTCGATGGTCGTAGATACTGTGATCGAGGGTGGGAGAATCGTATCCGGAGACCGCTCGTTCGAGGGCGCCGTGGCGATCGACGAGGGAACGATCGTCGGCCTCGGCGATCCCCGGCACCTCCCGGACGCACGCCGGACGATCGATGCGACGGGGCGGCTCGTGATGCCGGGGATCGTCGATCCACACGTCCACATCGACGATCACGTCTCCATCGACAGCTACGAGACGGCGACCAAGGCAGCGGCGCTGGGGGGCGTGACGACAGTCATCGACTTCGCGTGGCAGGCGTGGGAGGGAGAAGGAAGCCCGTGGGACGAGGAGGGGACGCTTCTGGACGGACTCGAGCGAAAGCGCGAAAAAGCCGCGGACGCCCTGATCGACTACGGGTTCCACGGCGGCCTCCTCCGGGAGGGGTCGGACTTCTTCGACGAGGTCGAGGACGTGATCGACGCTGGCGTCACCTCCTTCAAGATGTACACGGCCTACGAGTTCGGCCTATCGAACGGCTACATTACTCGGGTTCTCGACCGACTCGCCGATCTGGACGCCGTCGGCGTCGGGCACACCGAGGACGACTCGGTCTGTGAAGCCGTGACCGACACGCTCCGCGAGGAGGGACACGGGCCGAGCGTCTACCCTACGTCGCGGCCGGACTACGCGGAGGCGATGGCGGCCGACGACGTGGCGCGAACGGCGCGCGAACTCGGCGCGAAGTACTACGGGATTCACACCTCTTGCCGGAAGTCAGCCGAGGCGATCGAACGGTACCAGGCGGACGGTAGCCTGATCCGCGGCGAGACGTGTACGCACTACACGACGCTCACGGGAGACCTTCACGAGGAGCTAGGGAACCTCCCGCGGATCGCCCCGCCGCTCCGAAGCGACGACGACATCGACGCACTCTTCGATGCCCTCCGGCGGGACGTACTACATGTCGTCTCGACCGATCACGTCGCCCAGACACGCGAGGCAAAGGAGAACAGCGAGTGGTGGGAGGGGCCGTTCGGCGCGAACGGCCTGCAGGTGAGTCTCCCCGTCTTCCACGACGAAGCGGTGAACGAACGGGACCTATCCTACACCCTCCTCACGCAGGTCATGAGTCGGAATCCGGCAGAGACGTTCGGCCTGGCGGACAAGGGGACGCTCGATCCGGGCACCGACGCGGATATCGTCCTCTTCGATCCGGACGCCGAGTACACGATCACGGCGGCCGACAACGCCTCCAAGGCCGACTACTCGATTTACGAGGGCCGGACGGTACGGGGGAGAGTCGATGCGACGCTCGTCCGCGGCGAGGTCGTCGTCGAGGATGGCGAGGTCGTCGGCGACCCCGGCCACGGCGAGTTCGTCGAGCGCGAACTGCCGGATTGGTCGGCGTAGCGCCGAAACCCGGTCGAGGATCGTGACGGACGCGGTTTCGTCGGCACGCGTGGCCGACGGAACTTTTATCTCTGACGCCCCAGTTGATCGCGGTGTGACACAGTTAGAGTTCGATATCGAGGGAACGGTGTTCGTAGCCGACCTGCTCGAGGATGAGGCGCCTCGATCGGTCGAAGCACTCCGGGAGTTCCTGCCGCTCGAATCCGAGCTGATGCACGTACGCTGGAGCGGTCACGCGACGTGGGTCAACATCGACGAGATCGACCTCCCGGAGATTCCGCGGGAGAACCACACGGTCTACCCCTCGCGGGGCGACATCCTGCTCTATCCGGGCTACCGGAACGAACAGGAGATCCTCGTCCCCTGCGGGCCGACGTGTTTCAAGAGTCCGGCGGGCGAGCTCGCCGGCAATCACGTGGCGACGCTGAACGCGTCGCGCGAGGAACTCCGCGAACTCGAAGAGGAGACGCTCCAGACCGGCGCGAAGCGCATCGTCGTCAGCGAGCGGTAGCCGGCGGTCGAGACGCGACGCCGCCGATTCTTTTCCAGCCGACGGCCACTCCGATCCACCGAACGCCGGTATCTTCAAACCGGAGCGACCGCAATGGGGGTGTGGAGTATGAGCACCACGGAGCATGTCCACCATTGCGTGAGCGAGGAGCGTCTCCGCGACGACATCACGACGAACGCGGAGTACGGTGCCATCCCGACCGATCGCGGCCACGGTCGGACGGTACTGGCCGGCACGGAAGCGAACCGACGGGCACGGGAGTACTTCGTCGACCGACTCGAGGCGGCCGGACTCGACGTCCGAATCGACGCGGTCGGCAACATCGTCGGCCGCTGGGTCCCGGACGGAGCGAGTCCCACGACGCCGGCCGTCGCGTGTGGCAGCCACCTCGACTCCGTCCCCGAAGGCGGCATCTTCGACGGCGTGCTCGGCGTCTACAGCGCGCTGGAAGCCGTCAGAGCGCTCCAAGAGACCGATCGCGACCTCGCGCGCCCGGTAGAGGTCGTCTGCTTCACCGAGGAGGAGGGAGGCCGATTCTCCAACGGCGTCCTCGGCTCGTCGGTCGCCAGCGGGAAACGGACGGTGGACGAGGCACTCGGGCTCGAAGACGACGACGGCGTGACGCTCGACGCAGCGCTGACCGACATCGGGTTTCGCGGCGCCGAGCGCGTGGACGCGAGCGAGTGGGACTCGTGGCTCGAACTCCACGTCGAACAGGGCGAGCGCCTCCAAGACGCGGGTGCGGCCGTCGGCATCGTCTCCGCGATTACGGGGACGATCCGCTGTGCGGTCGAAATCGACGGCGAGGCCGACCACTCGGGATGCACGGCGATGGCGGATCGAACGGATGCGCTGGCCGCCGCGAGCGAACTGATTCTCGAAGTCGAGGACGCGACGAACGACGTCGTCGCCGAGAACGACGACACCGTCGTCGGCACGGTCGGGAAATGCGACGTATCGCCGAACGCGATCAACGTCGTCCCCGGAGCGGTCGAACTCGGCATCGACGTCCGCGACGTTCGCTACGCGCCCATGGAGACCATCGTCGAGCGGGTGCGGGAGTGTCTCGCCGACCTCGAAGCCGAGCGCGGCGTCGAGACGACGTTCGAGCGCCCGTACGACATCTCCCCGAGCGAGATGAGCGAGCGGTGTACGGCCGCGCTCGAACGCGCTGTCGCGACCGTCGACGTGCCGTCGCTGTCGCTCCACTCCGGCGCCGGTCACGACACGATGCATATCGCGAACGTCACGGAGACGGGGATGCTGTTCGCTCCGTCCCGCGGCGGGTTCTCGCACAGCCCTCGCGAATGGACGGACTGGAGCAGCTGTGCGACGGCGACGCGGGTCCTGGCCGCGGGGCTGGCGAATCTGGCGCATGACTGATCGTCGACGTCGTCGACCGGCCGTTTGAAAACGGTGACGAACTCCGCCGAACGAGCCGTGTCGCCGTCAGCCGATCACCGACGGCGGGTCGAGTCGGTGTCGTGGGTCGCCATGTTGATATTGACCTCGATGACGTTCGCCGCCCGCTGGACCTGCTCCGGAAGTTGCTCGGCGAACTGCTCGCCCTTCAGTCGGCTCGTCGGCCCGGCGACGCTCAACGATCCGAGAACGTTGTCGCCACGGTCGATGACCGGTGCCCCGACGGCACGGAGCCCTTCGACCTCCTCCTCATCGTTGTAGGCGTACCCCTGGTCACGAACGGCGTCGAGTTCGTCGAGGAGCGCGTCACGGTCGGTGATGGTGTTGGCCGTCCGTTCGGGGAGACCGTGCTGGTCGAGAATCGTGTGGACACGTTCGTCCGGCAGGAAGGCCAGAATCGCTTTCCCCGTTGCCGTGCAGTGCAGGTCGTCGGGCTGCTGGAGTTTGTCCGTCTGGTAGCCGCTCCCGACGGCATCGCTGCCACGAACCTTGTACAGATTGATTCCTTTCCCGTGTTCTTCGGTGAAGAGGTTGGCGTACTCGCCCGTCGTGTCCGCGAGTTCTTCGACCTCTTCCTTGCCGTATCGGTACAGCAGATTGCGGTTTCTGACGTACTCGCCGACGAGGAGCAACTGGAGACCGAGTTCGTACTGGTCGCCGTTCTTGACGACGAAATCTTCCTTCCGGAGGGTCGCCAGATAGTGATACACCGAACTCTTGGACACGCCGAGGTGGTCGGACAGCTCCGTGACGCCGGCACCGTCGAGGGTCTCGAGCGCTTCGATGATCTCGGCGGCGCGTTCCACCGTCTTCAGCGTCCGCGGCGATTCGTCCGCGATCGGCTCGGTCGGCATACGACGACGTACACGTCCCAGTCACTTAGTCGTTTACCTATATCAAACGCGAGGGGTATCGTTTTCTGACGACTTCGGATCGATACGATCAATATATCCCAGAATAAACGCTAAATCAGCATATGACAACCGTTTCGTCCGGTTCTATTGGCTCCCGATCGTGCCGTCCGCCCCGACGGCGGGAGGAGAGTCGCCCGGACCGTTTTCGAAATGAAAATACTGGACACCGCGCCGGTCGGGCGTCGGCGTCCCGTCGATGGTCCGGTGTTCCGTCGTCGATACGACTGTTGATAACATCGATATGTTTGTTATACCATCCGACGGCGGAAGCAACATCACAGCAACGCTTTTACGATAACGCGGACCATGGACGGTCGTGATGGAACCGGAACTGCTCGGGAAACCCGCCAGACTCCAGGTGGAGAACGTCGGTGGTATCGACGAGACGGCGATCGAGTTCTCGCCGGGCATTACGATTCTGACGGGGCGAAACGCGACGAATCGGACCTCGTTGCTCCGTTCGATGATGGCGGTGATGGGCAGTGACGACGCGTCCCTCAAAGCGGACGCCGACGAGGGCCACGTCGAACTCACCGTCGACGACGAGCGCTACGTCCGAACGTTCACGCGGACGAACGGGCGCGTTGCGACCGGCGGGGAGCCGTTTCTCGACGACTCCGAACTCGCCGACCTCTTCGCGTTTCTGCTGGAGTCGAACGAGGCCCGCCGAACCGTCGCCAGAAGCGGCGATCTACGCGAACTCATCATGCGGCCGGTCGACACCGAGGCGATTCGCGCCGAGATCCAACAGCACGAACGGGAGAAGTCCCGAATCGACGACGAACTCGACGAACTCGACGACCTGAAAGGGGATCTCCCGAAACTCGAGCAAGAGCGGAGCCGACTCGAAGCCGACATCGAGGCGAAACGGGAGGAGTTGGCGGCCAAAGAGGGCGAGATCGAGGCGCTGGACGCCGACGTCGACGAGACGCGCGAGGAGAAACAGGAGCTCGAATCGCGTCTCGACGAGCTTCGAGAGAAGCGGTCGTCGCTGGAGCAAGTTCGATCGGAGATCGATCTCCAGCAGGAGAGCCTCGAGTCGCTCACGGTCGAACGGCGGGAACTCGAAGCCGAGCGCGATGACCTCCCCGACGCGCCCATGGGCGAACACGACGAACTCGACGACGAGATCACCCAGCATCGGGAGCGAAAGGAACGCCTCGAACGGGAGGTGAGCGACCTGCAGGACGTCATCCAGTTCAACGAGGCTCAGCTCGAGGAGTCGGACGCGATCACGGCCCACCTCGACGACGACAGCGGCCCGGTCACCGACGCGCTTGTCGACGAGACGGTGGTCTGCTGGACCTGTGGATCGGACGTGAGCCGGGTACAGATCACGGACACGCTCGAGCAACTACGGGAGATTCGCCAGGAGAAACTCGAGACGATCCGATCGCTCGAATCGGAACTGGACCAGTTGAAAGACGAGCGACGGACGTATCGGGAACACCAGCGGCGCCGGGAGGCGATCGACCGAAAGCTGGACGGCATCGCGAGCGAGGTCGACGACCGCGAGGCCGAACTTGACCGGCTGCGCTCCCGGCGCGAAGCCCTCAACGCGGAGATCGAAACCCTGGAATCCGAGATCGAAACCCTGGAATCCGACGACTTCGAGGACGTTCTCGACCTGCACAAGGAAGCGAATCAACTGGAGTTCGAACTCGGCCGCCTCGAGTCGGACCTCGACGACGTGATCGAGCGGATCGACGCGGTCGAGGAGCGACTGACCGCGGAGGAGCAACTGCGCTCCCAGCGCGAGGAACTCACCACGGAGCTGACGGATCTCCGAACCCGTATCGATCAGATCGAAGCGAACGCCGTCGAGGAGTTCAACGAACACATGGCGACCGTCCTCGACATCCTCGGCTACGAGAACCTCGACCGGATCTGGATCGAGCGGGTCGAACGCACGGTCCGTGAGGGCCGCCAACACGTCGAGAAGACGCTGTTCGAACTCCACATCGTTCGGAGCACCGACACTGGGGTGACGTTCGAGGACACGATCGACCACCTCTCGGAGAGCGAACGGGAGGTGACCGGCCTCGTGTTCGCCCTCGCCGGCTACCTCGTCCACGAAGTGTACGAGACGGTCCCGTTCATGCTACTGGACTCGCTGGAGGCCATCGACTCCGCACGGATCGCCGCCCTGATCGAGTACGTCGGCGAGTACCCCGAATTCCTCGTCGCGGCCCTGCTGCCCGAGGACGCACAGGCCCTCGACGACGCATACACCCGCGTGACGGAGATCTGAGCGGACCTACGCGTCCTCGTCGCAGTCACAGCCACCACGTTCGAGCAGGTCGACGACGCCGTACTGGGCGCCACAGTCCTCACAGAGCACGTCGACATCGACGAACAGCCGGAAGCTCCCGAGCGTGATCCGGTCGGTCGACCGGAGACGATCCAGACTGCCTTCCGTGATCGACCGGAGTCGCGCGCGGAGGCGCTGGATCGTCTCCAGCACCGAGTCGACCTGCTCGCCCTCCGACGGGTGCTCGTACTCGGCGTCGCGATACTCGGTCAGATACGAGCGGATGGCCTGGTAGGTGACGAAGTCGCGCTCGAGCTGGTCGACGTCGACGCCGTCGCGTTCGAGACGCACCCGCGCCTCCGTCCGCATCCCGCTACTCACGTCGTCGGCGGTGAGGAGACGATAGAGGTTGCGGATCTCCCCGTCGACGGTCGACGTGCCGGCCGCCGTCAGGGCGCTCTCGAGGAGGCGACGATTGAAGCGATCCGCGAGATCGCGGAGGCTCTCGCGCCGGTCGCCGTCGGCAGTCCACAGCCGTTCGAGTTCGTCGCCGAACGCATCGCCGAGGTCGTACGCACCAAGCAGTCGCGCCACTTTGCTCGATTTCCGTTTCGGGGTGGAGTCGTCGTCAGTCACTGCTCTCGCATAGCGTGGCGGGGAAACATAAATTCAGTGTCCCGCGGGGCGAGCGGCACTCACGACGTGCGGCGGACACTGCCGCCAATCGGACAAACATATAGGATTAAAGCACATTCTTGATATTTGTTAATTTGAGAGATACGCGGTCTCGTTCGACGGTCGTCGCTCGGACGAGCCCGGCTTCGTTTGTGAGTTCTTGGTGGAAAATCCACTGTATATATGGTAAAACACCGTGTTATGAACAGTTTATGAGTAAAAACGAGGAATAAATTTACAGATACTACAAAAAGTAGTATCGTGACACAATCAAACCGAGATGCATCAGATTACTTTCTAAATTTCTTTCATATGTATAAAACATATTATTTCTTATGATTTTATGATGCCTGCTCGTCCAACCGGAGTGGGGCGGCGTCGAACGGCCAGAGCGCGAACCCGACGGGATGTCGAGTGCCGCCATCGGGGGGCTGGACGGCACGTCGACGGCGGCAGTCCGAGACGTTTATCAGTATACGGGCACTCGATATTCGGGGATATGAACGAGTTACGTACCGGTCTGAGCTACGGGGACGTACTGCTGGTCCCGAAACGGTCGCCGGTCGACAGCCGGGACGACGTCGACCTCTCGACGACGCTCACGCCCTCGATACGGCTCGAGACGCCGCTGGTCTCGGCCGCGATGGACACCGTGACGGAGGCGGAGATGGCGATCGAACTCGGGCGAGCCGGCGGATTCGGCGTCCTCCACCGCTTTCTCACGCCCGACGAACAGGCCGCGCAGGTCGAGCGCGTGCTCGCCGCGGGCGAACGGGTGGGGGCGGCCGTCGGGATCAACGAGGACTACGTCGAACGGAGCGCCGAGTTGGTCGCGGCCGGCGTCGACGCCCTCGTCGTCGACGTGGCACACGGCCACCTGGAGCGAACGCTCGACGCCGTCGAGACGCTGGCCGCGGAGTTCCCCGACACCGACCTCGTCGCCGGCAACGTCGCGACCCCCGCGGGCGTCGAGGACCTCGCCACGGCGGGGGCGGACTGCGTGAAAGTCGGGATCGGTCCCGGCTCCCACTGCACCACCCGGAAGGTCGCCGGTGCCGGTGTCCCACAACTGACCGCCGTCGACGACTGTGCCGCCGTCGCCGACGAACTCGGGGTCACGATCTGTGCGGACGGCGGCATCCGCACCTCCGGCGACGCGGTGAAGGCGCTGATGGCCGGCGCGGACACCGTGATGCTCGGGAGCCTCTTCGCCGGCACCGACGAAGCCCCCGGCGCCGTCGTCGAGGTCGACGGCACGCAGTACAAGCGCTCGCGGGGGATGGCGACGACGGCCGCGGCCGAGGAACGCGACGACAAGGGGAACAACGTCGACGCCGACGAAGGGGTCGAGGCGCTGACGCCGTACAAGGGTTCGGTGCGGAACGTGGCCGCGGAGTTCTGTGCCGGCATCCGTTCCGGCCTCTCGTACTGCGGCGGCCACACCATCCCGGCCGCTCGCGCCCGGGCCGAGTTCATCCGCGTCGCCGACAGCGCCCGGGAGCGCGAGGGCTACCACGCGGACCACGACTGGGAGGGCGTGAGCGTCGACAGCCGGATCGGCGACGCCCAACCGGCCGAGAGCGACGACTGACCGAGGAGTAAAACGACTCGCGCGTCCAACGGGACGTATGCCCTCCGAACGCGCCGCCGCGGTGAGCCTCCTCGTCGGCCTCTGTCACGCCGCGGGGCTCCTGTCGATCGCCCACCACCTCGGCTACGCCGTGGAGCCATCGGCGTACACCGCCGTCGGCGCCGGCTGGCGGTACGCCGGGCTCGTCGTCGTCGCCGCTCTCCCCACCTGGCTCGCCCTCCGATACCGACTCGTCGCGCCGCTCGCCGCCCTGCTCGTGACGACCGGCTACGTCGTCGGCGTGGAGCTACTGCCGCCCGGCCCCACCTTCCACGACGTGGCCGAGTTCGAGCGCCTGTCCGAACCGACCGGGATCACCGTCGTCGAAGACGGGCTCTACGTCGTCCGGTACATGGTGAACGCGACCGTCTGGACGCTCGGCTTCTCCCTTCTCGGGGTCGTCGAGTACGCCATCCGGACCGATTGGACGTGGCTCCCGTCGGTGCCAGCAGCGCCACTGTCGCTGCCGGCCTCGCGGCGACGCGCCGCCATCCTCGCCGCCGTCGGGGGCAGTATCCACGCCGTCGTGATGACGTGGTTCGCGCTCCGTCTCGGCCTGACAACCACGGGCGGCCTCGGGTGGGTGTTGTACCCCCTCAGCGTGGTCGGGTTGTGGCTCCTCGCCGGCGTGCCGCTGTATCTCCTGTTCCACCGGCGGCTGGTCGCACCGGCGACACTCCTGGCGGCGTTCGTCCTGCTCGACGCCCGCGCCGAGTTCACCGCGAGCGTGGACGACCCACACGCGCTGTACTTCGGCGGCTGGTTCCTCTATCTGGCCCTCCTCCTCGTCGCCGGCGGCGTCGAGTACGGGTGTCGGTGGCTCGACGGGGGGCGACGGCTCGCGTCGTTGCGGTGATCGGGTCAGGACGACGCGGAGACGTACAGCGCGTACCGGTAGAGGCGCCCGTCGTACCACATGCGGTTGCCGGTCGACGCCGTGTCGACGGCGCCGAGGCCCAGCCGGTCGAGCAGGATGTCGAAGGGCTCGGAGAGCGGTGCCGTCTCCGCGTACGTCTCCCGGGCGATGGCCCGGTCGAGGCGGTCACGGACAGCCGCCGACAGCGATTCGGGCGCGAGTTCGGCGTCGATCCGCGAGCCGAAAACCACCTCGCGAAACCCCTCGCGCGAGTCGGCAACCTCGATGGCGAGGGCCGTCTGCGCCGTCTCGACGATCCGCTCGCGGGCGACGCGGACGCGGTACGCCCACGCCCCGCCCTCGGTCATCGTTACGACCCGGCCGTCGAGTTCGCCCGTCGCGAGGCGACTCTCCCGCTCGGCGGGGCGACGCAGGACGTACGCGTCGCCCCGAAGCAGGTCGGCCGTACTCGTTTCGCCGTCGGTCCGTGTGTAGCTGTGGAGGATCTTGAGCGCCCGCGCGCTCGGCCGGTTCAGCGAGTCGATCAGCACGGCGTCCTCGGGGACCTGCTCGTCCGGGACGGGGTCGAGACGGACGAGCGTGCGGTCCATCGCCCGCCGGCCGGTGACGACGGTTGCGAGCTGGTAGTACGTTCCCTCGTGGGTCACGTAGGCGTCGTTCGGGAGCGGTTCGTAGCCGTAGGTCGTGTAGCGGCCGTCGGGGAGGATCGCATCGAGCGCGGCCCGCGCAGGGTCGCCGAACAGCGCGTCGTCGTCGGGTTCGTAGAGTGCGTGCTCGACCGGCGAAGCGTCGACCGAGTCGACAGTGAGGGTGTACTCGGGGGCAGCGTCGTCGTCACCGAACGGATCGGCCGCGGAACAGCCGGCCACTGCCGTGAGCGTCGTCGATCCGACGAACTGGAGGGCGCGTCGGCGAGTTGGGGCCATGGGTGGAACAGGCGGCGCCGAGTATTTGGAGATGGTGTTTTACTCGACCGTATACGTCCGATACCGCCGGAGCGCGTACCGATACGAGCCGTACGACACGCCGCCGGTCACCGCGAGATACACACCGAGGCCCGCGAGCAGGAGGGAGGTGAACGCGAGGTGGCCGGTAAGGACATACCACGTCACGACCAGGCCGATCACCGTCCCGCCGCCGACGACGACGATGTAGCCCATCATCACGAGCGTCGACGGGACGACCGTCTCCGTCCCCCAGAACTCCCGCTCCTCGTAGACGGGGTAGACGGCGCCGAGGCCGACGGCAAACAGTGCGGCCGCGAGACACATGAGACACCCCACCGCCGCGAAGCCGAGCGCGTGGCCCGGTGCCGTCCCGATGCTAGTCGACGCCAGGGGAACGAGGACGGCGACCGGCAGGCCGACGGCGAGGCCGGCGAGCAACCGCCCCCGGACGAGCGTCCGGGTGTCCGTCGCGGTGAGCAGGAGGACGGGGAGCTGTGGGCGGTCGTCGCCGAGCGGGTTCAGCCCGAACGTCGCCCCGGCGAGATAGACGCCGAAGCCGACGCCTGCGGCGGCGACGAGTGGGCCGAGCGCGTCGGCCGGCGACTGGGCGACCGTCGTACCCAGCGGGCCGAGGAAGAAAATCACCATCACGAGGTGGGCGAACTCCTGGGGGTGGCGCCGCGCGCGGACGAGAAACGCCCACGCGACGCGGCCGGCCTTCCGCCACGCGAACGGCGCCGGTGCCGCGAGCCATCCCGACGACGTGCGGGGCTGGCGGGTATCGGCCCGTACCGGCGCGTCGGTGAACCAGAGCCGAGACGCCTGCCGGGTCGCGACGGCGAGGCCAACGGGCGTGAGGGCGAGCAGGCCGACGTGGACGATCACCGCGCCGCTCGACGCCGGCCGGGCCAGCGGCGTCCCGACGAACGCGAGCGCGACGTAGTCGACGACCGGTGCGACCGTCAGCGCCGAGACGAACTCGCCGACCGAGACGGCATCCGTGACGAGATACTGGCCGACGAACTGGGACGCCACGACGACGGCGGCCAGGACGAGGAGACCACCGACTTTCAGCGCGCGACGGACGCTCGGGAGGCGACGGAAGAGCCGCAGGACGACCATGCCGAGGGCGTACCCCCAGACGGCGGCCCAGCAGACGAGCGGGACGGCGACGGCCGCCGCCGTGAGCGGGAGCGACGGGGCGCCGAGGCCCAGCGTGAACGCCGTCGCGAACGCGGCGATGGGGGCGCCGAACCACAGCGCCAGACGCCCGACTTCGGCGCCGACGAGACCGAGAACGACGGCACGGGGGTGGACGGTCGTCAGCACGAGATCCGCGGCGTCGATCCGGCCGATCCGTTCGAGCGTCCGGAGCGTCGCGAGCGCCACGAGGAGGATCGGAACCGCCGTCGCGACGGGGGCGAAGTACGGAATCGCGTCGATCGACTGTGCCGACTGGCCGAGGACGTACGCCGTCGGGAGCGCGAAGAGGAAGTTCCCGCCGAAAAAGAGGAGGGCGACGGCGAGACCAGCGAGGCGGCGCTTGGTCCGGACGTAGCCGCGGACGCTCCGGACGAACTCGGCGCGGGCGATCCGGCGGCCGTGGCGCACGTCGCGGCGCCAGCTCATGGACGGTCGGTGGCCGTGCGTTCCGCCTCGCTCACGCCGTCACTCGTGACCGCGAGGAACGCGTCCTCGAGCGAGGTGTGTTCGCCCATCTCGGCCCGGGCTTTCACCTCCGACGGCGTCCCCTCGGCCACGAGACGCCCCTCGAACAGCACCCCAATCTCGTCGGCGACGGCCTCGACGACCGGGAGGACGTGCGTGGAGAGGAAGATGGTCGTGCCAGCGTCGGCGAACTCGGTGACGAACTCTCGGATGCGGCGGGCCGCACGTGGGTCCAGCCCCGACGTGGGTTCGTCCAGAAAGAGGACGTCGGGATCGTGCAGGACGCTCTGAACGAACGCGGTCTTCTGGCACATTCCCTTCGAGTACGACTCGATCCGTTTGTCGGCGTCGTCGGCGAGGTCGAACTGTGCGAGGTAGTCGTCGATGCGCTCGCGGGCGTGGTCGGTCGGGATGTCGCGGAGGTCGGCGACGTAGTCGAGCTGCTCGCGCGCGCTGAACTCGTCGTACAGCGGCGGCGTCTCGGGGAGGTAGCCGACGTGGGAAGCGAGGGCGCGACGGTCGTCGACGGGGGTCCCACTGACGCGGACGGTGCCAGCGGTGGGCTGAGAGAGACCGGTCAGGAGGCGCATCGTCGTCGTCTTCCCCGCGCCGTTCGGCCCGAGGAAGCCGTAGACGGTGCCCGCAGGGATCGAGAACGAGACGCCGTCGAGGGCGACTTCCGAGCCGTAGGTCTTCCGGAGGTCGGTCGCCTCGATGGCGATGTCGGTGGAGGGCATTGCCGACAGGTTCCGACCGACGCTCCCTAATCGTTGCGGAGGCGTCCTGCGCGGCGGCGTCCTCCCCTCACCCCGACCAGCCGCCGCGGATGTCGTCGGCGATCCGCTGGCGCCAGACGCTGTACTCCCCGTCACACTCGTCGCTCTCGTCGAGGTGGCGCACGAATCCCTCGCCGGGCGACGGGAGTTCCTGACCGCAGAACGGGCACTGGTTCGGATCCGTCCACGTTTGACTGGCTGCCATACCGGGTTCGTGACGTTCGAGGAACAAAAAGTCCCGTTTCATTTTCTTTTCGTGGGCAATAGTGCAATTTTCTGGCTGTTTTTGGCTAAATATCTTCTAGTGTATTGTATTTAGAGAAGTTTTAGACTACATTCAGTCACTAGTTTATATGGCAGTTCGGCGGCGTGGCGTGGGACCACGCCGTGACCGCGACGCGACGGCATCGGTCGTTCGTCGGGAACATCTTTTTGTCCTCGTTCGCCGATGTCGAGACGATGCAGATACTGGTCACCGGGGGCGCGGGGTTCATCGGCGGGCACCTCGCGGAACGCTTCGTCGGCGCGGGCCACGACGTCGTCGTCCTCGACAATCTGAACGAGTTCTACGAGACGGGGCTCAAGGAGCGGAACGTCGAGGCGGGGCGGAAGGCGGTCACTCGCGGGGGAACGTACGAGTTCGTCGAGGGGGACGTTCGAGATGCGGACCTCGTCGCGGACCTCGTCGCCGACGCGGACTACGTCTTCCACCAGGCCGCCCGGGCGGGCGTCCGATCGAGCGTCGCGAATCCGCGGCTCTACGACGCGGTGAACGTCGACGGCACGCTGAACGTCCTCGACGCCGCCCGCGACCACGGCGTCGAACGGGTCGTCGTCGCGAGTTCCTCCTCCGTCTACGGCAAGCCGCGCTACCTCCCCTACGACGAGGACCACCCGACAACGCCCGTGAGTCCGTACGGAGCCTCCAAGTTGGCGGCCGAGCGCTACGCCTGTGCCTACGCCGAGGTGTACGACCTGCCGGTCGTCGCCCTGCGGTACTTCACCGTCTACGGGCCGCGGATGCGCCCGAACATGGCGATCTCGAACTTCGTCTCGCGGTGTGTGAACGGAAACCCGCCCGTCGTCTACGGCGACGGCACGCAGACTCGCGATTTCACCTACATCGACGACGTAGTCGAGGCGAACCGGACGCTGCTAGAGACCGACGCCGCCGACGGCGAGGTGCTGAACATCGGGAGCACCGACAACATCGAAATTCGGACGCTCGCGGCGGAGGTTCGCGATCAGCTCGCCCCCGACCTCGAACTGGCGTTCGCCGAGCGCCACGACGCCGACGCCGACCACACGCACGCCGACACCTCGAAGGCGCGCGACCTGTTGGGCTACGAGCCCACGCATACGATCCGGGAGGGAGTTGGGAAGTTCGTCGAGTGGTACCGGACGAATCGCGAGTGGTACGAGCCGCTGGTGCTAAACTCCTGAATCGATCCCAGACCACGACGGTTCCGCGCGAGTCGGAACGTGTTCGGGGTCGGAGGGCGGATAAAGAAACCACGATTTCCACAATCGGGAGGTCTATTTCTCTACGTGACGCTGGGAGTATGGAACAGTTCGTCGGCCGGCCTGTCGAACTCGGGCAACTCACGGACTGCTGCGGATCCGTGGCAACGGATTCCCTCGGTGAGGATTCCCGCGCGTTGCAATCTCACTCCGGAAGGACAGTCAGCGAGGGAAAGTACGTCCCGTAAAAGCCACTATCGAAGCTGATCAGCGAATCGGCGTCGGCAACAGCGTGGCCTCCAACGAGGAAATCGGCGGCGATATGTTGGCGTGGCGCCAGACTTTCCCCACACTCCTCGCACACGACGTGCTGTTTGCGCCCGCAGGCCGGGCATTGAAGTCCATCTGGTCGACGTGACGTGTAGCGCTGAAACTGTCGACCGGCCCGAAACAACGCGTCGCGAGACGGCTCTACCAGCTGCAGACTGAAATCTTCGAGAAACTGGTTCAATTCGGATGCAGTATCGAAATGGCCGTCAGCGGCGAGTTCGGCATAGATGATCGGCGTGATTACGAGTTTTCCCTCCTGGTATGCCCGCCGGAGGGTTGCCTCGCTCGCGTCCGTATGCGTATCGTCGTACAGTATTGTGAGCAGCGCGTTCGTATCGACCGCAGTGATCACGCGTCAGCCTCCGATTCGCGGTCGTCGTCTGGCTCCCTTCCACCGTCACGAGGATACTCCCCCCGAAGCCGCCGCATCCGCTCGGGCATCGTCTCGTCACTCTCGGCGCTACCCCGGTACTTTTCGAACGGATCCCCACCCTCCGCAGTTGTCGGTTCGTGCTTCCGGATCGTATAGCCGGTGGCAGTCTCTTCGAACACGATCTCGTCGCCGGGCTCGATTCCGAGTGTCTCGCGGATTTCCTTCGGGATCGTAACCTGGCCTTTGGTAGTGACGCGTGGCATCCCACGTCAACCTACGGAGTAATACTTTATGAGTATTACGACAAGAGTCATACCTCGGGGACATCGATATCTCGGAACGGTGTGTTCGCCCGACGAATCCCCGTTTCGACGGATACGTTCTTCCCAAACAGAGACGTGACCCACGTCAACTCCGGGGATATCGATCGACCATCGTTCGACGATCACCGGCCGACGGCAGCCCGATCGCTTTTCCCTCGGTGGTGACAACGGAATCGCATGCAGGCCATCGTCCCCGCCGCGGGCGACGGGACGCGGCTTCGTCCCCTGACCGACGACCGACCGAAAGGGCTCGTGGAGGTGGCCGGAAAGCCGATCCTCACCCACTGTTTCGAGTCGTTGCTCCCGGCCGCTGTCGACGACATCGTCGTGGTCGTCGGCTACCGCGGCGACGACATCGTCGACTACTACGGCGACGACTTTCGAGGGGTCCCGCTGACCTACGCGTGGCAGAACGACCGGCTGGGGCTCGGACACGCCGTCTCGACCGCCGAGGCGCACGTCTCGGGCGACGTAGTGGTGTGGAACGGCGACAACGTCGGCGCGGTGAACCTCGCCGAACTGGTCGAACGGCACCGCGAGACCGGCGCCGCGGCGACGCTACTGGTCGAGGCGGTGTCGCGCGAGCGGGCACGCGAGGGAGCCGCCTTCGTGCTCGACGACGGGGACCCGGTCGGGGTGGTCGAGAAGCCCGACGACCCGCCGTCGACGCTGGTCCCGCGGGGGGTGTTCGCGTTCTCCCCGCGAATCTTCGACGCCCTGCGGCACATGACGCCGTCGGAAAGAGGGGAGTACGAACTGGCCGACGCGGTGGACCGCTTGTTCGACGAGGGGGCACCGGTGACGGTGGTTCGCCTGGACGGGTGGCTGACGAACGTGAATACGGCCGCCGACGTGGCGCGTGTTCGCAGGCGACTCGATGACGGTCCCGCGTAGTCGCCGTGTGCCGGCGGCCCGGACGGGGGTGACTTTATGCCGCGGGGTCGTACCGCCGTCGTACGGACCTCGGCTCCACATGTCCGACCGCCCGATGACCCGGTCGCGTGGCCGCGTGACCCTCGCACTGACGTTCGCGTTCGTCCTCGCGTACCGCCTCGAACAGAACGTCGCGTACGTGTTCGACATTTCGACCAGACAGCTCGTCACGCTCGATACGTTCCCGGCAAACGCGCTCACTCAGGTGTTCGCCCCCGTCCTCCACGCGAGCGGCGACCACCTCGTCGCCACGCTCGTGTGGGTCGTCCCCTTCGGCTACCTCCTCGAACGCCGCCGCCCCTGGCAGGACTACGTCGGCTTCGTCGTCGTGGCGGGCTTTCTCACGACGACCCTCGCCCCGTTCGTGTTCGTCGTCCTCGGGGTGTCGGCGGGGCTGGGCATCGGCGGGAGCGGCGTCGCCTACGCGCTGGTGGGTCGGGAGGCGACCGCGCGGCTTCGAGCGCTTCCGCAGTGGCGCTCGCTCTCGCGCGTCGAGGGCGGGATTCTGGTGGTTGCCGTCGTCGGGCTGGCCCTCAATCTCCTGGGCTTTCTGAACCCGCCGACTGGAACGAGCGTCGTTGGACACGCGACGGGCCTGATCGTTGGGGTCGTCGCCGGAATCGGGGAGCGATACGTGTCGGTCGGTGAGGAGTGAACGGCTCACTCGCCACTTGACCACCTCCTGCGCGTGAACGCGGAGGAATACTAGGTTACGAGCCCCGCACACGATCCGGGATGGAGTCGGGAAGTTCATCGAGCGGTATCAAGAGAATCACGAGTGGTACGAGCCGCTCGTGTCGAACCCCTGAATCGAGTCACCCCGATCACGGCCCACGACCGTCTGGCCCAAGGAGGAGATCGCCGGGGCGAATTTTATACCATTGTATAACATAAAGCGGTCTATGAGTAGTGATCGACAGTCGATCCCGGTCTCTCTCCCCCCGGAGTTGGTCGAGCGTCTCGACAAGCTGGTCGAGGACGGTGTGTTCGGGTCTCGGTCGGACGCCCTCCGCTACGGCGCTCGGCTGGTCGTCAGAGAGGAACGCGTAGAGCGGTTACACGAGCAGGCAGATCGAGGAGCCCGAGAAGATATCCGCGAGCGGCTGGAACGAAAGCGTGTATCTTGATACCGACGTTATTCTCGCCGAACTGAAGGTCGACGATTGGCTCGCCAGCGCAGTCGATATCGAATCCATCGCCGAACCGAAAACATCCATCGCGACCAGTATCGAACTCCAGTACGTCATGGAAGATACGTGGGAGCGAGCGCGTCTGGCGAACGTGCATCAGGAACTCGGCGAGCGAGAGATTCAACTCGTTCCGCTGACCGTGGACGCGATGGACGCAGCAACCGACTTTCGGACGACGTACGAGGCGGTGAACGTGTTCGATGCTGTCCACCTCGGAACGGCGCGTTCGCTCGACGAGCCGATCGTCTCGACAGATACACTCTTTCCGGACCTCGCAGACATCACCCACGTCGATCCACGGGATCTCGACTGACAGCGTTCGATCACCGACGACGGCGGCAGTCCGATCGCTGGACCGGCTGTACCGTCCCTATCTGTGAACGAGAGTACGTGTCTTACTCCGGCGGGTTCCGTTCGCCCGCCTCGGCAGATCCGTCATCAGCGATGTTAGTATCGGGCGGTTCGAGCGCGGCGATCACGAGTCGCCCCGCTCGCGAGTCGGCGAGGTCGCCCCACGAGGCGGTGACCTGCGTGCCAGCCAGCCCCGCGACCGCGAGACCGACGAGGACGACCGTCGGCAGCACGCCGAGCGCCCCCAGCACGACGCTCACGAGCAGTGCCAATGCACTCCCGAGCGCGACGACGGCGCCGACGAGACGGACCGGCGCGGCGCGGAACTCCGTGAGCAGGCTCCGGGCGACTGCAACCGTGTTCGAAGAGGTGGCCGCCGCGTCGAGCCACGCGAGGGCGCGATCGAGAACCGCGACGAACGGGCCGACGGTGTACGTCTCCCGCAGGTCGATCACGATCACCTCGGGGTCGGGCTCGGTCGTGAGCCAGCGGTAGAGGAAGGAGTGGGTCACGACGCCGCGGCCCCACGCGCCGAGGCGAGCGACCCGGCCCCCGCGGCCGAGACCGTCGAGGTAACCGCGCGCGCGGTCGAGGGCGGCGACGACGCGGGAGTCGCCGACGGCGGCGG
>Ga0207718_100122_pt1 | contig 95735 bp, 105 predicted proteins | sample A23M2SouthBayCA_FD_187749 | JGI IMG/M metagenome (GOLD analysis project Ga0207718, IMG submission 187749) | Aerobic enrichment media microbial communities from Eden Landing Ponds, California, USA - A23 M2 (SPAdes) | ecosystem: Environmental > Aquatic > Marine > Unclassified | place: Emeryville...
GTGGCGGCTTCGCCGCCACGTCATACGGTTGCGGGGCCGCCGGCCCCGCAACCCGCCCCCCCTTGCAAAAAGCTCGACCAAAAACATCCGCGAGTCGCGCTCTTCGAGCGCGCTCGCGGTGAAACGGCGGCCGCGCGGCGGTTCCACCGCCTCGGCATCGCGGCGCTTCACGCCGCGCGGCCGCCGTACCACTCGCCAGGACCGCGACAGTTCTGTGAGGCCACGCTATCATTCCGTTCGCCGTCAGGTTGAACCGTGAGGCGGGGCTACCGTTGCCCAACCGTGTCGGGGGAGCGACTCGGCCTGACCGAGAGCGTTTCGATGGCACTGGGTGGGATGATCGGCGGCGGGATCTACGCCGTCCTGGGCGTGGTCGCGGGGATCACTGGTCCCGCCATCTGGCTCGCGTTCGTCGCCGCCGGGGTCGTCGCGCTGTCTTCGGGCTACGCCTACAACGCGCTCAACCGCATCGACGACGAGAACCAGGGCGGGTCGGTGTCGTTCGTGCAGTCCTTCGTCGGGAATGCGACACTCGCGGGCATGGTCGGCTGGACGCTGCTCGTGGGCTACATCGGCTCGATGGCGATGTACGCCTTCGCCTTCGGGGAGTTCGCCGTGGCCTTTGGCGTCGTCCCCGATTCGATCGCCGGGATCGGTGCCCGGCCGCTGCTCTCGGTGCTCGCGGTGGCGGGGTTCGTCGGGTTGAACCTCCTGGGTGCGAAGACCACGGGGACTGCCGAGAACGTCCTCGTCGCCGCGAAGGTAACGATCCTCGTCGCGTTCGGTGGTCTCGGCCTGGTCTACGCGTTCGGGTTCTCCCCGGAGATGTCTCTGACGCTTGGGTTCGACCGGATCGCCGGGTTCGGCCCGATCATGGCCGCCGCGATCTCGTTCGTGGCCTTCGAGGGCTGGCAGTTGCTGTTCTACGATCAAGAGAGCATCGCAGACCCCGTAGAGACGATCCGAACGGCGGTGTACATCTCGATCCCGGTCGTCGTTGTCATCTACGTGCTGGTCGGCGTCGTGACCGTCAATCTCGCCCCCGAAGCGATTACGCATCACCCCCACGTCGCGCTGAAAGACGCGGCCGAGCAGATGATGCGTCCCTATGGACTGGCGGCTCTCGGCGGGATCGTGCTCACGCTGTCGGCGTTGTTCTCGACAGGTAGCGCGATCAACGCGACGCTGTTCTCGACGGCTCACTTCGCGAAAGGAATGCTGCAGAACGACCTGCTGCCCGACGCGATCGGCCGCGGTGATGCCGACGGCATTCCCGAGCGAACAGTGCTGGTCGTCGGGGCGATCACGGCAGCGTTCGCCGTCGTCGGGACACTCGGTGCGATCACTTCTTTCGCCTCGCTGTCCTTCATCGTCGTCTTCGGGGCGATGAGCTACCTCGCATTCCGCGAGCGTGACCGAGAAGGGGTCCACCCAATACCACCGCTTGTCGGCCTGTTGGGGGCCGCCGGATTCCTGCCGCTGATGCTGATCCACCTCTACCGGAGCGAGCCACAGACCTTCACGATGGTGGTCGTGCTCGCGGTCACAGTCGTCGCCGTGGAGCTACTGTACTTCGAGCACGAGGAATTCGAACGCGAGATCGACGCCGTCGAGGAGGTGGCGCTGGGCAAGGGCGAGTCGCTGCCGCCGGAACCGGAGTAGTGGCTGGGCCGCCACGGACGACCTCAGACCTCCTCGATCCCCGAGAGTCCCGTGTCCGTGATCTGAAAGCGTGCGGTGTCACCGGTCGCCTTCGCGTGGTGTTTCTCCAGCGTGGCGCGACGCTTGCCGCCGCGGAAGCGATCGAGCCGGAGGACGACCGACGACCAGTGGTTGAGGGTGTGTCCTCCGAGGGGCCGCGCCCGATCGCCGTCGGGATCGCTGAACACCTGGTTGGTGAACGCGACGGCGAGGTCGTGCTTGCGGGCGAGGCTGAGGAGGTGCGTGATCTGTCGGGCGACCGCCCGCAACGCCTCGCCGTCTTCCTGTTCGGTGCGTTCCAGCCGATAGAATCCGGTCGCGCTGTCGAGGACGATCAGGTCGACCTGGCTTCCGAACTCCTCGGCGTCCCGGACCGCTTCCTGCTGTTCCGCGAAGGTATGGGCCTCGGTGAGGATGATTCGCGAGGCGAGATCCGCGACCGTCCCGCGGGCGTCGGCGAGTTGCTCCATGCGGTCGATCGAGACGCCCTCGGTGTCGAGGTAGAGCGCCGACTCTCCCGCCGCGGCCGTTTCGACGGCCGCCCCCAGCGCCAGATTCGTCTTGCCGGCAGCCGGCGGGCCGTAGATCTGCGTGACGGCACCGCGTTCGAGTCCGCCGCCGAGCAGGTCGTCGACGGCGTCACAGCCGGTCGAGATTGGCTCGCTCACTGGGCAGTGATACTGGCGGTCCGTGCAAAAACCCCGCGGATCGACCGTCCTGGATATGGCCAATGATTCACTCGAGCCCGAGACTGAGCTTCAACGCGTCGTCGACGTTCGCCATTGTCTTCCCGTTCAACCGTCCGAGCACCGAATGGATCCGCTTCTCGATCGAAACGACGCGGATCTGATCGAGCCGGATCGAGGAATCCTTCTCGAAAGGGGAGTCTTTCGCCTCGACGAGTACTTCAAACGGATATCCCCGATACGTTCCAGTCGCCGGTGCGATGATGGTCGTGCTCGAATTCGCGTTCCCAACGTCGTTCTGGACGACGACGGCGGGTCGGGTTTTGTTCATCTCGTGGCCCTCGGCGGGATCGAGTCTGACGATCACGACGTCGCCACGTCGAACCTCCGGAGGACCACTCATTCATCGAGATCCTGCCAGGCCTCTTTCGACGCCTCGTCCCACTCTTCAGCGAGTGCAGCTGCTCCTTCGGACGCCTCGCGGTACGCGGCCGCCAGTTCGTCGTCGTCAGGACCGTCGGATTCGACATCGACGACCGCGACGGTCACCCGCTTGTTCGCGTACTCGGTTCCGAGGTAGATCCGCCCCCGGTCGTCCGTCTCGTTGGTCTGGAGTTCGTCGGCGTCCACGTTCATATGCCCACTATTACCCACGACAGTATGAATCTTCCCGTGTCAGCGCTGGCTCCGACGTCACCGAGCGTCCCAAGTACGTCGGCCGCATTGGTTCACCGTGATCGTCGTCGCAACCACGGACTTCGAACTCTATCACGGCGTGGTCACGGAGCTGCGCGACCGCGGCGTGACGTTCACCACGATCGAACCCGACGAGGATCTCCCCGACCGGACCGAGGCGGTCGTCGTCGGCCCCGACGACGCGGTCGCGGTGCCCGAGGACGTCGCAGTCATCGAGGCCGATCCCGCCGAACCCCGACGGGCCGTCGAGGATCTCCTGGCGATCATGCGTGGCGAAGGCGGTCGGATCGTCGTCGGGGTCGATCCGGGCGAGAAGCCGGGGATCGCCGTGCTCGCTGGCGACGTCGTGATCGCCGCGTTTCAGGTCCCGGCCGATCGGGTGGGTGAGGTCGTCCGCCGGGAAGTCGAAGACGCCGCGGATCCGCTCGTGCGGATCGGTGACGGCGCTCGCCTCGTCGGGTCGCGGATCGTCGACGACCTCGCTGACGTCCCCGTCGAGGTGGTCGACGAGACCGGGACGACGCCCTATCTCGGCACGGGAGCGCGAGGGATGGGTGACGTGCTTGCGGCGGTCAACATCGCCCGAATCGAGGGCGAGCGTGTGGATTCGATTGCCGTCGAGCCGACCGCCGGAGAACTGACACGTATCAAGGAGCGCTCGCGGGAGGCCGGGGAGGACAATTGGGCCATCGACGAACGGCTGGCTCGCCGGGTCGCTGCCGGCGAGTTGACGATCGAAGAGGCGCTCGCCGAACACCGCACCGACGGGGAGTGATCGTCTCGGGAGCTAGCTGTCGAACGCGCGCTCGGCCCGGGCCATGATCTCCCTGACTGGTCGATCCGTCTCACGGGCGACAGCCAGTGCGTCCTCGTACTCAGCGCTCGCGTCGAGCCACGCCCCCTCGCGATCGCTGGCGACCTTGACGTCGATCGCGTAGGTCCCGCCGTCGATCTCGACGTCGACGGTCTGTCTCTCGCGCTCGGCGACCCAGCGGTGGCCGGCCCCGTGCTCACGAACTCCGAGCGTCCCGGTCTCCTCGGCAAGTCGCCGCGCCACGCGGTCGGCGTCTTCGGGCTTGACGACCACCTTGATCAGGTGGCCCGGCCGGGACTTCTTCATCGTCGCCGGAAGGATCGAGACGTCGCGAGCTCCCGCCTCGGTCAGCGTCTCCTGGAGCGCGCCGAGCATCTCCGGGCTCACGTCGTCGACGTTCGTCTCCAACACGGTGATCGACTCCCGACGGAGGTCGCCCGCCGTCTCGCCGAGAAGCACCCGGAGGGCGTTCGCCCGGTCGCCGGTGTCGTGATCGCCCGCGCCGTAGCCCACCGCCGTCACGTCCATGGCGGGGAGCGTCTCGACGCCCTCGGCGATCTCCGCGAGGATCGCCGCGCCGGTCGGCGTCAGGAGTTCCCGCTCGACGGGGCCACCCTGGATCGCGTAGTCGGCGTCGGCGGCGATCTCGACGACCGCCGGGGCGGGAACGGTCGTCGTTCCGTGAGCCATCCGAACTTCGCCATCGCCCGTCGACAGCGGCGTGGTGACGATCTCGTCTGGATCGAGGTCAGCAAGCAACAGACTCGCGCCGACGACGTCCGCGATGGCGTCGTCGGCCCCGACCTCGTGGAAGTGCGTCGCGTCGAGGTCGGTACCGTGGACGGCCGATTCGGCTTCGCCCAGGCGTTCGAAGATGGCAAGTGCACGGTCTTCGACTGCATCCGGTAGCTCCATTCCTTCGACGACGGCGAGGACTTCCTCGTAGGTTCGCGTCGGGCCGTGTCCCTCGGTGGTGGGTTCGTGTTCGTGGGTGGCGTGATCGCTCTGGCCGTGGTCATGGCCGTGTTCGTCCTCATGCTCGTGACCGTGGCCCTGAACACCAGCATCAGCCGAATAGCGAACGTCGACACTCGCCGCGTCGATACTCCCGGTCGTGGTTCGCTCGACGACGTACTCGACCCCGAGGGCGTCCTCGACGGGCGCGAGCACGCCCGGGTCCGCACCGGCGTCGAGCAGCGCTCCCAGGATCATGTCGCCGCTGGCACCCATTCGGCCGTCGAACGCGAGCGTGTGCATGCCTGGGCGGAGGCGACGCGCGACAAAAAGCGCTGGTGTATCCGGCCGGCCATCCCCCACCCGCCGGTACTGACTTGTCCCCGCCGGCCCCAGCGCCACCAATGGACGTCGTCGTCTTCGGCGCGGGTAGTCTCGGGAGTCTTGTCGGCGGGCTACTCGCCCGTGAACACGCCGTCACGCTCGTCGGCCGCGAGGACCACGTCCGGGACGTACAGGAAGACGGGCTTCGGATTACTGGCGAGATCGATGACGTGGTCCGTCCCCAGGCCTCGACGAGCGTTCCCGAGGCTGCCGACCTGGCGATCGTGACCGTCAAGGCATACGACACACCTGCCGCTGTCGCGGCGCTCTCTGCGTGTGACTGCGACGCAGTCCTCTCGCTGCAGAACGGGATGGGCAACGAGGAACGGTTGGCTTCCTTAAGTGCGACGGTGCTCGCGGGTACGGCGACGTACGGCGCGATACAGCACGAACCGGGGAGCGTCCGATGTACCGGCCTCGGCGAGGTCGTTCTGGGTCCGCCAGACGGTGGGCGGAATGGGCAGGCGGATCGGGTCGGCGACGCCTTCCGCGCGGCGGGGATCGAGACGACCGTCGCCACGGATATGCCGCGGCGGCTCTGGGAGAAACTCGCCGTCAACGCCGGGATCAACGCGACGACTGCGCTCTCCCGCGTGCGTAATGGCGCACTGGCGGACGGCCCACTCGCAGCCGTCGCCCGTCGGGCCGCCCGCGAGACCGCACAGGTTGGGAGGGATCGCGACGTCGACCTGCCGGACGAGGAGGCGATCGCCGCGATGGACGCTGTCGTCGACGCGACCGCTGATAACGAGTCATCGATGTATCGGGACGTCCAGGCCGGAGGCCGGACGGAGATCGACGCGATCAACGGCTACGTGGCCGAAAGCGACGTCGACACGCCGGTCAACGACACGCTGGCGGCGCTACTGCGCGGCTGGGAACGGGAGAGAGAACTACGGGACTAGAAGGGGGCGCTCGGGCCTTCGTCGTCGCTGTCCAGACTGCCGCCGCGGGAGTCGCCGGGGCTGGACGGCTCCTCCATTCCGCCCATACCGCCGCCGCCCATGCCGGTGTTGGCGTGGACGGTGTTGATCTCGGGGATCTCCTTGGTCATGCGGGACTTGATCGCCTGGACCGTCATCGGCGAGATGCCACACCCGCTGCAGGCCCCGCCGAGCATGATCGTCACTTCCCCGGCCTCCTCGTCGAGCTCCTGGACGGCCGCGCTTCCCCCGTGCATCTGGATCTGGGGGAAGTTGCGCCGCAGGAAGTTGACGACGCGCTGTTCGAGATCGGACGACCCTTCCTGTGACTCTGTACTCATTGTGCCTCAACGTTGCCTATCTGTGGCTTTAGGCCTTTGGACTGTGACAATTACCGGCTCTCCTCGAAGTCGAAGACGGAGCGCAACTGGGCGGCGAGTTCGTCGGTGTACTCCTCGAGGACGGTTTCGAGACGGTCGGCGTCGACGTCGGGGAGTCGGTCGGTGGCATCGTCCGGCAGTTCGATCCGAAAACGGCCGTCGTACTCTTGCGGGCCTTGCCCGCTCGAGTCGTCCGCGGAGCGCTGCTCCGCGCTCTCCTCATAAAACGGCTCGCTCTCGGCGAGGATCCGCTGGTCGATCCCGTGAATCAGATCGGAGTCGTGACGCTCGGACATCGCCTCGAAGGCCTGACGGTAGGCCTGCTGGAGTTCCGTGAAGTAATGTTCGTACTTGTCGGTGAAGCGGTCCGGGTCGAAGTCGGTCATGCCTGACGTTTCTCGGAACGGGGCAAAAACCCGGCGTCGCCGGCAGTCTACTCGCGATGGCGTTCGTCGTCGGCAGCGATCGGGATTGTGGCCCGGTTGTCGGGGAACGCGAGAACGTACATCGCGATTCCGAGGATACCCGCAAAGACGATCCCCGCGACCGCGATCAGACCGTCCGAGGTGGTGACGACGTCACTCACGGCGAGCGTTCCGTCCATCACGAGGACGAGTACTAGCACGAGCAGCGTCGTCATCACGCCGAAGGCGAACCCTGCGCCGAGTAAGAGTCGGTCGTCGTCCGTGATCGCGGGTGTGGTGTCTTCTGCCATCAGTCCGTCCGGTACTCCGGCCGTCCGTTTATAACCCCAGGCCGGTCCGGCTGTCAGGGCATGGAATCACAACGGCGGTGCAGGGAACGGCGATGTCTGCAGCTCTTCGGGACGCATCACCCGTTCCGAACCATACTAGTGTTATTTGTTTTCATGGAACAAACCCATAGCTGAAGCGCTATGACTATCAGCAAACTAATGATCGAGGGCGTAGAAACCGCGGGCCCGGATGCGACCGTGGAGGCGCTCGCACTCCGACTTGTGGACGCGGGGGTCGGGAGTATCATCATCGAGGAGGAGATGAAACCCGTCGGCATCGTCACCGATCGTGACCTGGCGACCCGGATCGACGCCCGGGATCGGCCCGCTTCAGAGGTGACAGCCGCCGAGGTGATGACCGAAGAGCCAGTCGTCGTGTCCAGGGATGCTGGCGTCTTCGACGTGATCCAGACCATGCGCGATCACTCGATCCGACGGCTTCCCGTCGTCGACGACGGTACGCTGGTCGGCATCATCACGCTGGACGATCTGATCCAACTGCTGGTGACGGAGCTATCAGATCTCGTGGACGTGATCGAAGCCGAGTCCCCGGCCTACTGACACCGCAGGTCGGCTCCTCCGTGGCCGACCCGTTCTCGAACCGACCGACGTGGACGACTTGATCCCTCAGTAGAACTCCCGGACCAGCCGATCGGCGCGCTCGGGTGCGCCGTCGGGGATATCCGCCATGTTCTGGTCGATCCCCTCGCGCTCGCTGAAGGGTACACTGTCCTCGTTCTGATAGAGGATCCCGATGTGTTCGGTTCCCGGGTCCATGATGCGGTCCTTGGCCGCCTCGTAGTTGCCGGGGTCGTGATCGGTTTCGTCCAGATTGACGATCGCGTCCCGGAAGTAGTCGTAGGTGTCGACGTCGTTGAACGTCACACAGGGCGAGTAGACGTTGACGAACCCGAAGCCGTCGTGTTCGATCGCCTGCCTGACCAGCTCGGCGTGGCGTTGTGAGTCCGAGGAGAACGATTGGGCGATGAAGGTGCCGCCGGCAGCCAGCGCCAGCGCCTGTGGATTGACCGGGGGTTCGACGGTCCCCTCCGGCGACGTCGCGGTTTCGAAGCCCTGCCGTGAGGTGGGCGAGGCCTGGCCCTTCGTCAGGCCGTAGATCCGGTTGTCCATCACGACGTACGTGATGTCGATGTTTCGCCGGACGGCGTGGATGAAGTGGCCCACGCCGATGGAGTAGCCGTCGCCGTCGCCGCCGGCGACCATCACTTCCAGGTCAGGGTTGGCGAGCTTCACGCCCGTCCCGACCGGCAGCGCCCGGCCGTGGACGCCGTGGAGGGCGTAGCTGTGCATGTACGTCCCGATCTTGCCCGAACACCCGATCCCGGCGACGACGAACGTGTTGTCCGGGTCGTTGCCCGTCTCCGCGAGGGCTTTCATCATGCCGTTCATCGTCCCGAAGTCGCCGCAGCCGGGACACCAGGTCGGTTGCTTGTCGGATTTGAAATCCGTGAAGTGCGTGTCAGAACTCATCGTTTCACCTCCTGTGGGGCGCGTTCGCCGGCGATCGCCGCCTTGATCTCGTCGGCGAGTTCGTCGGCCTTGAACCGGACGCCCGTATACTTCGTGACGCGCTGGACGCGGCTCAGCGTGTCGTGCTCGATCAGGTCCGCGAACTGCCCCGTCGCGTTACACTCGACGACGATCACGTCATCCGCGGCCTCGACCTCGTCAGTCAGGTCGGGCCGCGGATAGATGTATGGCACCGAGAGGAACCGGACGTCGATGTCTCTATCGTCGAGCATCCCCAGGGCCTCGCGCATCGCTCCCTCGTTCGAACCCCAGGAGATGACCAGCGTGTCGGCGTCGGGATCACCGAATTCCCGATAGTCGAACCCCTCCCGTTCGCGGGCGGTATCGACCTTCCGCTGGCGCTTTTTCACCTGCTCGACGCGGACGTCCTCCTCCTCGGTCCGCCGGCCGAGTTCGTCGTGTTCGAGACCAGTCGTCATGTGCGCGGCGTCGGGCGTCCCCGGCAGTGCTCGCGGGCTGATTCCGTCCTCGGTTGCGGCGTGGGCCCGGAAGCGTCCCTTCTCGTCGAGCCATTCCTCGACCTCGTCGGGGTCGACGACGTTCCCGCGGTCGATCTCGACGCTGTCCATGTCGAATCGGTCGGGCGAGTAGGTCTGTTCGGTGACAGCCAGTGCGAGGTCTGCAGTCAGGTAGACCGGAATCTGGTACTGCTCGGCGAGGTTGAACGCCTCGACGGTCCGGTCGAAACATTCTCCGATGGTCGTCGGTGCGAGGACGAACCGCGGAATCTCGCCGTGACCGCCATAGAGCATCGCGTTCAGGTCGCCCTGCTCCTGTTTGGTCGGCATCCCCGTCGAGGGGCCCGAGCGCATCACGTTGGCGATTACGAGGGGGGTCTCGCTGGTCGCGACGAGGCCGAAGGTTTCGCTCATCAGGTCGATCCCCGGCCCGGAGGTGCCGGTCATGGCCCTCGCGCCGGCCCGGGCCGCACCGAGTGCCATGTTGATCGCCGATAACTCGTCCTCGGCCTGGACGACCGCGCCGCCGAAGGCCTCGATCCGGCCGGTGAGGTACTCCATGATGTCCGTCGCGGGCGTGATCGGATAGCCCGCGTAGAAGCGACAGCCCGCAGCGATGGCGGCCATGCCGATCGCCTCGTCGCCGTTGAGTAGGACGTAGTCTTCGTCGGTTGTCTCCAGGGTGAACTCGTCGCTGTAGTCGGTCTCCTCGCGGACGAAATCACGGCCCAGGCGGGCGGCCTCGCGGTTGTTGGCGACGATGGCCTCACCCTTCTCGCCGAACCGCTTGACGAGGGCTTCATCGAGGTATTCGACGGGGAACCCGGCGACCTCGCTTGCGGCCCCCAGCGCGACGACGTTACGCATGATCGCCCCGCCGGCCTCCTCGGCGAGGCTGTTGAGGGGGACCTCCAGGCCGATCATGTCCTCGGGGACCTCGACGTCGGCCATCGTGGTCTGCTCGCCGTCGTAGATGATGACGCTGCCCTCCCGGAGTTCGTCGAGGTTTTCGTCGATGGTTCGCTCGGTGAGCGCGATCAGGATGTCGAGGCGATCGACGACGCTCTCGACGCGCTCGACGGCAGTCCGGACTTTATACGCGGTGTATCCGCCCCGGATGCGCGAGGCGAAATCCTTCGACGTGAAGACGTGGCGACCCGCTCGTGAGAGCGCCCGGGCGAAGATCTTGCCCGTCGAGTCGATCCCGTCGCCAGCCTCCCCGCCGATGGCCCAATTGAGATCGTTTACCATGTGGGTCCGAACTATCGCGCCACCGAGAAAAAGCCTTCTGCAACCTGCAGTCTGCGGGGCGTATCGCGGTTGCTCGCTGGATGTCAGCGTGCCGCAAACCCAAACACCATTGACTACTACGGTCGTAGCACCGAATATGGACCGAACAACGACGATTGTCGAGGCGATACGGTCAGTTGGCTCCGACGCGGTGGCAATCGACCTGGAAACGCCGCCGGGCTTCGACGCTGCTCCCGGCCAGTTTGTCAAATTCTCGCTGCCCGCTGTGAGCGACGACTCCCGATTTTATACCGTCTCCTCGCCAGCGGTCCGCGACACGTTCGAAATCACTGTCGAGATCGACCCCGATGGGGAACTCGGACCACACATCGCCGACCTCGCGGTCGGTGACGAGGTGGCGATATCCGGCCCCTTCGGCAGTGCATACTACGAGGGCGAGGATCGTGTCGTCGTGCTCGCGGGCGGTCCCGGTGTCGGCCCTGCGATCGGGATCGCCGAGCGTGCGCTCGATGACGACGGCGAAGCCGCCCTGGTCTACCGCGACGACGAGCCGATTCACGCCGACCGGTTGGACGCGCTGGCCGACCGCGGGGCGTTCGTCCGGCTCCCCGAAACTGACGGGGGTGTCGCTGACGCGGCACGGGAGGCGATCACAGGCGACCCCGACGAGCAGGTGTTTGTCTATGGCTTCGCTGACTTTCTGGATGTGGCGACCGATGCGATCGAAACAGCCGGTGGCGACGCCGAGGCGGCCAAAGTCGAGAACTTCGGGTGATCTGGCTGTACGTTCGGAACGGACATCGGCCGGACAAGAGCGATTGTAGCGACGAGCTCAGGCTCGGGGATACTGTTCGATCGCGGTCGAACAGTGGACCCCCGCAAAACCATCTTGACCGACGCAGTACTCCCCTTCTAGCCGGCAGTGGCACTCCCGAGAGTTTCCAAGACATTTTCGATCTGCGCTCTCACGGAGTCGTCGCGAGCCCGATACTCGACGGTCACTATCGTCTCCGTGTCGACTCGGACGGCGAGGTCCCCCCGCACGCCCCGTGGGAGAGCAGGTTCGACTGCCGTCGCTACGTCGGAGAGTCCAAGGTCTCGACGAAGGGCCGCTGCAAGGGGATCGTCGGCGTCCGTGGAACCGACTTCGTACGACACTGTGACTGTCGTGTTATCGTCCCCGGCGGTGATTGAGACGGAAGTGTTCGTGACCGTCTCGTAGGCTTGCGTTCGCGAGTCTGCGGACGCGGTCTTGAAGGCGAGCCCAGTCGTCGCAAAGCGGACCGGAGCGTTCCGGTGCGTTCGCTCGAACGGCTCCAACACGTCGCGCGAGATTGGTTTGGCGTCGCCGTGCCACACGTCGACGATCGATCGGACGACTCGAGGTGTCCCGAGCGCGAAGATTCCGTCACCGAGAACTGCCGCGCTCGATTTGTCCGTCTCGTAGGTCCGCTGACCTGCATAGGTCCCGTTTTCGGGACGGCCATTTTCCCCGAGCAGGGAGGCGAGACGATCCGGTGACCAGTCGGCCCAGACCACGGCGGCGCTCCCGTCGACGACGCCTGAGCCGACGACGAGGAGTTTATCGAGCGCAGCGATGTCGACGGGACCGGACCCGTCGAACGCGCCGCCTAAGTGACCAGCTACCCCCTCGAACGCCGGTTGGGCCAGCAGTGCATCGGCGAGGGCCTGACTCCCCTCTTGCTCGCTGACGGTACTGGGATCGACGAAAAGAATCGGATCGGTCTCTTCGGGTGCGGTTCCGGCCGTGAACCCTTCCGCCCCACGCCCGGGACCGCTATCGGCGGATCGCAACGCCCAGCCGCCCGCGCCGAGGGCGACGGCCGCGAACCCTGCGACGAGAACCGAACGTCGGGACGGACGAACTGAATACATGATCCTAATAAATTATTTCCTCTCTATGTATTTCAACACCATGTTGTGTAGCTGAAGGACTTTTCGTCACTTTCCACGTGGGCCCAATTCATAAGAGGGCTATCTAATCCCCACTTTAGGCCGACATCGATTTCCAGCACAGTCGACTCCTGCCCCGGCGACGGACTGGCCAGACAACCAAATTCGCATTCGGCCAAGCTACCAACCTCGAACACGGCGTTGTTTTTGGCCGCCGAGCTGCTGGCGTTGTTCGCTCTGAACGTGTGCTCGGACCGCCCGGTAGCCTTCGTGGTCTTGTCGATTAACTGGGCACCGGGGAACGAGACACTACTCGAGAATCCGATAGACAGTGATGGGTCTTTCGCGACTTCGAGCCCCATGGAATTTGAGTCCGATTTTACGTCTGTAGAACTGGACATAAAAACAATCCGACACTTAGCGTGATGCGGAGGCGATCCACGAGGAGCGATTAGATGTCCCGGACGACCGCGGGGCGTTCGTCCGGCTCCCCGAAACTGACGGGGCTGTCGCTGACGCGGCACGGGAGGCGATCACAGGCGACCCCGACGAGCAGGTGTTCGTCTATGGCTTCGCGGACTTTCTGGACGTGGCGACCGACGCGATCGAAACGGCCGGTGGCGACGCCGAGGCGGCCAAAGTCGAGAACTTCGGGTAACCATTACCTTTCGCACCTCCCTCGTGAACTCCCAGTCCGTTCACCGGCCTACCGCCACCGCGGAAGCAGCCAGATCGGCACGTTCGATGGCCGAATCGGCGGATCTTTTTGTCTGACGCGCGTCAGACCGGAGGGGAAAGATAATTAGTCCTGACCCGCTACGACTCATTTAAATATGGACTCTATCATCGACGACGCCATGGAGGAGGCCGACGACGACCCCGAGGAGTCGCCGGTCGAGGGGAACGATGAACCGACAGACACCGCTGCCGAGGAGCCCGCGACGTCCGGCCAGATGACCGACGAGGAACTCGCCGACGTCGTCGAGGACCTCGAAACCAAGATCACGGTCGTCGGCGCGGGCGGTGCGGGGGGCAACACCGTCACGCGGATGATGGAGGAGGGGATCCACGGGGCGAAACTGGTCGCGGCCAACACCGACGCTCAGCACCTCGCCGACGAGGTCAAAGCCGACACGAAGATCCTGATCGGCAAGAAGCGCACCGGCGGTCGGGGGGCCGGCTCGGTACCGAAGATCGGCGAGGAGGCCGCCCAGGAGAACATCGAGGACATCCAGCAGTCCATCGACGGCTCGGACATGGTCTTCGTCACCGCCGGTCTCGGCGGCGGGACGGGCACCGGCGCTGCGCCGGTCATCGCCCAGGCCGCCCAGGATTCGGGCGCGCTGACGATCTCGATCGTCACGATCCCCTTCACCGCGGAGGGCGAGCGACGGCGGGCCAACGCCGACGCCGGCCTCGAGCGCCTCCGTGCCGTCTCAGACACCGTGATCGTCGTCCCGAACGATCGACTCCTCGATTACGCGCCGTCGATGCCGCTGCAGGACGCCTTCAAGATCTGTGACCGCGTCCTCATGCGCTCGGTGAAGGGCATGACCGAACTCATTACCAAGCCCGGCCTGGTCAACGTCGACTTCGCCGACGTTCGGACGATCATGGAGAACGGTGGCGTCGCGATGATCGGCCTCGGCGAGTCCGACAGCGAGAACAAGGCCCAGGACTCGATCCGCTCGGCGCTTCGATCGCCGCTGCTCGATGTCGAGTTCGATGGCGCGAACTCCGCGCTTGTCAACGTCGTCGGTGGCCCGGACATGTCCATCGAGGAGGCCGAGGGCGTCGTCGAGGAGATCTACGACCGGATCGATCCGGACGCTCGGATCATCTGGGGCGCGTCGGTCAACCACGAGTACGACGGCCAGATGGAGACGATGATCGTCGTCACGGGCGTCGAGAGTCCACAGATCTACGGCAAGAGCGAGGCCGAACGCGAGAAGGCCGCCCAGCGCATGGGCGACGACATCGATTACGTGGAGTAACGCCTCTCTCTTGTGCTCGCTGGTTGCTCGTTTGCCCGCTCTCAGCGTCGAGAGCCATCAATAGATAGAAAAGCCCCGAGTTGCAACCCTCTTCCATGGACGTTCCGTACGATATCACGTCATACGTGCGGGTACTCAAGCTCGCGAGTACCCCCTCCTGGCAGGAGTTCTCTCAGATCGCGAAGATCGCGGGCGCGGGCATCCTTTTGGTTGGATTGCTCGGGTTCCTCATCTTCGTCATCATGATCCCGATCACGGGTGGTCTGTGATGGGGATCTTCGCCGTCAAGACCACGGCCAGTCAGGAGCGCACCGTCGCGGACATGATCATGAACCGCGAGGAGGACTCGGTCCACGCGGCGCTCGCACCCGACAGCCTGACCTCCTACGTCATGGTCGAAGCCGAGGACGCCTCGGTGTTCGAACGCATTCTCGACGAGATTCCCCACGCCAACGGCGTCGTCCAGGGCAAGTCCTCGATCAAGGAAGTCGAGCACTTCCTCTCGCCGACGCCGGACGTCGAAGGGATCGCCGAGGGCGACATCGTCGAACTCATCGCCGGCCCGTTCAAGGGCGAGAAGGCCCAGGTCCAGCGTATCGACGAGGGTAAAGATCAGGTCACGGTGGAACTCTACGAAGCGACGGTTCCGATTCCGGTTACCGTGCGGGGAGACCAGATTCGGGTGCTCGACTCGGAAGAGCGGTAACGTACCGCGAGCGAAGTGAGCGGTTTCGCCGCGACGAACGGAGTGAGTCGCGGTTTTTTCGCCCACGTTTTTCGAGGAGCGGTTCGCGACCGAAGGGAGCGAACCCGACGAAGAAAAAGGTGGCAGCGTGACGGTGGAACTCTACGAGGCGAGCGAAACGGGCCCTGAATTACTACATCGCGGAACGCTTCCACTGCGTGTTGCGTACTGGCGTTTTCTCATCGCCACTGGCGGTAGTTGATTTCGCCAATATCCGATTGCCGTTCTCTGGCATCCTTCTTGACTTTCGGACAAGTCCCGAACCAGCAAACTTTGCATCGAAAAGCCAGTTTGCGACGCAAAGTTTATTGAACGGCGGGCCGATACCGTTCTCGTACGCATGCACCCCGCTGTCGTGACGGCCCTTCCCAGGAGCCGACGGGCTACTGCTGGCCGCGAGCGTCGAGTCGCATCGAGAGACGGACCGAGCCGGCCATCCTCTGGAGGTGTCCGTGGATGACGGCCATCGAGATCGACGGCCTCGGAAAGGAATACGGCGACCTGACAGCCCTCGATGGACTCGACCTCAGCGTCGAGACGGGCGAAGTCTACGGCTTTCTCGGCCCGAACGGGGCGGGGAAGTCGACGACGATCAACCTCCTGCTTGGCTTTCTCGATCCATCGTCGGGCTCGGCGACGGTGCTTGGCCACGATATCGAACGCGAGTCCCGAGCGCTTCGCCGGCGCATCGGTGTCCTCCCGGAGGCGTTCTCGCCCTATGAGCGACTCACTGCCCGCGAACACGTCAAATACGCGGCCGATCTCAAGGACGTGGCTGTCGACCCGGATGCACTCCTCGACAGAGTCGGACTCACCGAGGACGCATGGGACCGGTCTGCCGGCGGGTTCTCGACCGGGATGGAGCAACGGCTCGCACTGGCTTGCGCGCTTGTTGGTGATCCCGAGGTGTTGATCCTCGACGAACCGTCCTCCGGGCTCGATCCGCGCGGGATGGCCAAACTGCGCGAGTTGATCCGCGAGGAAGCCGCCGACGGGACGACTGTCTTCTTCTCGAGTCACATCCTCTCGGAGGTCGAAGCCGTCTGTGACCGGATCGGGATTCTGGTCGACGGCGACCTCGTGGCCGAGGGGACGATCGACGAACTCAGAGACGGGACCGAGACGCATTCGCCGCTGGACGTTCGCGTGGATGCGGTGCCGGAGGGCTTCGACCTCAGCGATCTCGATGGCGTGGCCGCTATGAGCGTCGAGGACAGCACGCTCTCTGCGCTGGTGACCGACGCCGGCGCGAAGATCGAGGTCATCCGCCGGGTCGATCAGGTCGCCGAAATCCGGGACGTCATCTCCGAGCCGGCGTCCCTCGAGGCGCTGTTCGATCGCTACGCCAACGGGGACTCAGCGACCGAGGGGATGGGGGACGCCGACGGGTCCAGCGACGACGCTGACGGATCGACGGACGGGACAAACACGGAATCCCCGGAGGTGACAGCATGAGCCAGACGCTCACTGTCGCGCGGAACGATTTCCGTGACGTTCGGCGCTCGAAACTACTCTGGGGCGTGATGGGAATCTATGTCGCGTTCACGGCGCTGATCCTCTACGCGGAGGGGACAGCGTCCGAGCCTGACCTCGCCACGGCGCTGTTCGGTCAGTTCTTCATGACGACGCTGTTGCTGCCGCTGGTGGCGATCGCCGGAAGCTACCTGGCGATCGCCGGCGAGCGTGAGTCGAACACGGTCGCGTTCCTGTTGAGCCAGCCGACCTCGCGGGCGGCCGTCGTCGCCGGGAAGTTCCTCTCGCGAAGTCTGCTGATCGTCGGCTCACTGCTCGTCGCGTTCGTGGTTGGCGGGATCATCGCCGTCGTGATGTATCCGAGTCTGGAGCTGGGTGTGGTGGGACCGTTCGTCGTCCTCTCGATCGTTTTCGTCGGCGCGTACGTCGGGCCGTCGGTCGCCATCTCGGCGATGACGGACACGCGCTCGCGGGCGATAGCGGGCGCGGCCGGGTTCTACGTGCTCACGGACGTTCTGATCGTCTTCGAGAGCTTCTCGTTGGTCAACGCGCTCCGGTTCCTCTTCGCCGAGACGCTCGGTCTGGAACTCGGCCAGCACTTCTATGACTTCGTGTTCAATCTCACACCGGCGGGCTCACATCTGAACACGATGTATTTCATTTTCGACCCGAGTACGTATCAACAACTTCCGGCCCTGGACGCCACCCAGCCGTTCTACCTGAAACCCTGGTTCAGTGTCGTGATCCTGCTCGCATGGACTGTCGTCCCGCTGGCGATCGGCTACTGGCGCTTTCGGGGTGCGGAACTCGGGTGATCGACCGATGAGTGACGAAGACGTCGGCCCGGCGGAACTCCAGCGACAACTCGACGATATCAAGGGCGCGATGGGGCTTGCCGAGCGGTATCCCGGCCGCGCTCGACTGTGGTTGCTCGCTGGCCTGCTCGTCGGCGCAGTCGCACTCGGCGTTCAGGTGACGTTTTTCTTCCACGAGACGCTTTCCGCGACGGCGTACGTCCTCATTTGGGGCGTGTTCGTCGTCGTGGCCGTCCTGGCGCTGTGGGTGATGGCTACCAGGCTCCCCCGCAACGACGCGCCCGAGACAGCGCCGAGCTGGCGCGCTCTCTTCGGGTCGCTGGGTGCGTTCCTCGTCGCGGCCACCAGCGTCCCGGGGAAGGTCGCCGGACAGGTCGGTGGGCTCGACCGGGCGACCCTGTACTTCGGGCTCGTGATCGCCGTCCTCGGACTGGCGTTGCTCCTGACTGGCGTCGTCCTTTCGGCCTACCGCGTCCGCCGCCGCGATCGACTGGTGTTCTACGCCGGCGGCGTCTGGACGCTCGCCTTCGCCTCGATGATACCCTACGTTGCATTCCTGCGATACGTCGGCGTCGGGCTTTTCGGTGTCATCTTCGCCCTTTATGCCGTCGTCGCGTATGCCTCCCTGACACGGTGATCCATGGACTTCGACACACTCGTCCACCAGCCGACGCGGCTACAACTCTTCGCGTATCTGTACCGGCACGGCGAGTCGAGCTTCTCGGAAATTGTTGAGGAACTCGACATGACGGAGGGCAATCTCGCCAGCCACATGAACAAACTCGAGGACGCCGATTGCGTCGCCGTCGAAAAGCAGTTCGTGGATGGCTCCCCGCAGACGACCTACCGACTGACCGATCACGGCCGCGAGAAGTTCGAGGAGCACATTGGACAGCTAGAGGCACTGATCGAGAGTCTCGAGGAGTGAGACGCATCTGCACCGACCCTACGGGGCTTCGACGCCGGTGATCTCGAAGCGAGCGCCGCCGTCCTCGCTGTCGGTCACAGCGACGTCCCAGTCATGTGCGTCGGCGATCTCGGCGACGATCGCGAGCCCGAACCCGGTTCCGTCCTCGCGGGTCGTATAGCCACTCTCGAAGACGGTTTCTCGTTCGTCCGGCGGGATACCCGGCCCGTCGTCGGCGACGAAAAAGCCCTCCTCCAGGGCACCGACCGTGATCTGTACGTCTTCGCCCCCGTGTTCGACCGCGTTTCGAAAGAGGTTCTCCAGCAGCTGTCGAACCCGGCTCCGGTCGGCACGGATCGGCCGGTTCGATTCGACGGACAGCGTCGCCTCGGCTGTCTCGACGGCGTCCCAGCAGTCGGCACAGAGCGTTTCGAGGTCGATACGTTCCATCTCGTCGATCCGTTCGCCTTCCCGGGCCAGCTGGAGGATATCGTCGATCAGGACGACCATTCGGTCGATCGCTTTCGCCGCGACGTCCAGGTGCTCGCTGTCGCGCTCGTCCAGGGCGAGCTGGACCCGTGCCTCGGCGACGTTCAACGGGTTGCGGAGGTCGTGGCTGACGATGCTGGCGAACTCTTCGAGACGCTCGTTCTGGCGTTCGAGCTCACGACGTCTGTCACGGAGTTCCTCCTCTCGGTCCGTCCGGATGAGAGCTGCTTCGACCATGTCGCCGAAGACACGGGCGAGCGAGACGTCGATGTTTTTGAAGGCGTCCGATTCCGTCGATCCGATGTTCATTACGCCGTACTCGCCCAGCGGGAGGATGATTTCACTTCGGATCGGCGTTTGGGGGTTGTGCCGGCCGTTCACCGTACTCATCTCGTCGATCACCAGTACCTCTCCGCTCCGGAAGGCGTCCCACGTGAGGCTTCCTTCGCCGGTATAGCTCGGCATCTCGCCCAGCAGCTCCGCGGCAGCGTCGGTCCAGGCGGCCGGTTCCAGTGTCTCGCTGTCCTCGTCGTAGAGCCAGACAGTGTTGATCTCCTGGCCCAGCACACTCGCGACCGTCTCGACGGCGTGCTCGGCAACGGCATCCTGATCCGGTGTCGTGATGAACGGGCGCGTTCGTTCGTGGAGGGCTTCGAGAGTGTCCTCGCGACGCGTCCTGTCGGTGACGTCCCGGCCCACGGCGACAATCCCACAGAAGCGCCCGTCGATAGTCAGCCGACTGAGCCGATACTCGAAGTAGATGGGGTCGGCGTCGGGGATCTCCATCGTGTACTCCCCGCGATACTCCTCGCGTTCGCCATCGACGAGTTCCCGGTAGGGGTCGTCCGAACGCGCTTCGCGAAGCTCCCGGATGAACGGGCTGGGTTCGCCGATCAGTTCTTCGGCCTGCATCTCGTGGACTGCTGCCATCGCGTTGTTGACGACTGTGTACTCCCCGTTCTCGTCCATGACCGTTGCTGGATCGAGCATCGCATCGAGGATCTGCTGGTACTGTCTGAGCTCGCGTTCGCGTTCCTTGTGGCCGGCGATGTCCCGACCGATCCCGACCACCCCGAGCACGTCGCCGCGCTGATCAGTCAATCGCGTCCCGGTGAACTCGTAGGTGATTCGTTCGCCCTCGGTCGTGAGCACGTCCGCTTCCACAACTGCCCTGCCAGTCCCAAGCGCCTCGTCGATCGCGTCGGCGATGCCCTCGCGTTCTTCTGGTGGGAAAAAGTCAGTCGCCGCCATCGTCTCGATCTCCTCGTCGTCGTAGCCGGTCACCGCACCGAGGCGATCGTTCCAGCGACGGAGGCTGCCATCGGGATTGATCAGGTATAGCACATCTTCGAGGCTGTTGAGTGTTTCCTCGATGAACGCACGCTCGGCTTCAAGTTTCGACTGTCGTTCCTTGCGCTGGGTAACATCTCTGGTTGCACCGACGAGCTCGACGACCGTGCCCGCCTCGACGACGGGTGCGAGTTTCGTGTGAAACTGCCTGGGTTCGTCGTGGGGACCGACCGGCAACGCCACTTCGTATTCGATCGGTCCTTCTCGGTCGACACACTCACGATACTGGGTCTCGATTTCGGTCCCGATGTCAGCGCCGTAGATGTCAGTGGGGCTTTTCCCTTCGATGTCCGCAGTCGAGTGGCCGGTCAGCGCCTCGTACGCCCGATTCACCCGCCGGATCCGAAACCGCTGCTCGGGGCTGACGTCGACCAGGAAGATCCCATCCTGGGCGTGTTCGAACACCGTCTCCGCCTGGCTCCGATAGCGTTTCCGTTCCAGCAATTGGGTGAACCACCGGGCGAGCAGCTCGAAGAACGTCTTCTCGTCGTTGGTGAACGGTTCCTCACGCGGGTCGCTGCTGACGTAACACAGTGTGCCGAACAGCTCCCCCTCCACGAGCAGTTTCCGGCCGATGTAACAGCCCAACTCGAATTGCTGGTAGGCAGGATCGTCCTCCCAGCCAGCTCCTGGGGCGTCGTGAACGTCGAAGATCGAGTCGGAGTCGATCGTTCGACGACAGTACGTTTTCGAGAGGTCGGTTACTCCCTTCTGGACAATTTCGGACCCGGTCACGCTGATCACTTCGTGTCGGTTCCGATCCTCGTCGATCTTGACGAGATGGCCGTTCTCAGCGCCGAGGCGCTCGCGGCCCAGTTCGAGCAACTGATGGGCTTTCTCGTCGGTTGTGGTGTCCGGATCGGCGGTGATATCCAGAAGTTCCCGCCGATACCGCTCGCTTTCGCGCTCCCGTTGGTCGTACCGGGCGACCGTGATCTCGGCTTCGCGGCGGGAGACGAGGTTTTCGATCCGGTTGGCCAGCACCGTGTACTGATCGGTCCCGCTTCCCTTCTGGAGGTACTCGCTCACCCCGGCCGAGATTGCCTCACTGGCGATCGTCTCGCTTCCTTTGCCGGTGAATAGGACAAACGGGAGGTCGGGGTGATCCTTGCGCACGGCTTTGAGGAATTTGATCCCGTCACAAAGCGGCATTTCGTAGTCCGAAACGATGCAGTCGTAGGCATTCTCCGTGAGGCGATCCAACCCATCCGCGGCACTCGTCGCAACGTCGACCGTGAACTGCTCGTTTTCCCGCTGTAAAAATTCGGCCGTGATATCGAGAAAGTCCGGGTCGTCGTCGACGTGGAGGATGCGGACTGATTCGGCTGTCTCGCTCATGATCGTTCCAATGTGGAATGTTTTCACAATGCATGGTAATAAGTTGCAGGCACGCCGGTACTTTTCAGTGGATGCTCGGGGCGGCCCTGAGCGGTATGACTGCGTGGAATTGATTGGCACTCACCGGACGCGACCGACGGGAGCGTCCGGCCTTTTTGGTCGAGCTTTTTGCGAGGAGGGTCGCCCTGCGACCCTCCGAAGTAAAAAGGTCGTCCTTACATGTAGCCGAGATCGCGCAGGCGCTCCATCAGGTCTTCCTTGTCCTGGGCGCGGCCGGCGCGCTCGGTCGTGTTGGCCATGTCCTGAAGCCAGGCGGGCTCTTCAGCGGCTTTGTCGGTGCTGACTTCGCTTCCCAGCGACCGGAAGCCGGCGAAGTACTTCGGCGAGACCGGGACGTCTTCCTTGGTGAGGCCGTCGGGCAGGTCCTCGGAGCCCTGGGGAACGTATCCCTCCTCGGGGAATTCCTCGACCGTGTCCGGGACGACGAAGTTCCAGAAGGCCTCCCAGACGTCAGCCTCGGCGAACTGAAGGATCGGCTGAATCCGGTCGTGCGGCGGGTAGATGTCGGGGTCGTGGCGCGGGCTGAAGAACGTCTCGTCGGCGCGGGCCTCCTGTTCGTCCCAGCGGACGCCGCTGAGAATCCCGTCGACGTCGTGCTCTTCGATGGCGTCGTTGAGCGCGACGGTCTTCAGCAGGTGGTTGCCCACGTAGGTATCCAGCAGGAACGGGAACGTGTCCTCCTCGTACTCGAGGATGTTCCGGATGTGGTGCTGGTTGTGCTCGCTCAGCGCATCGACGGGGATGTCGTCGCCCGGCTCCAGCCCGTTTTCGTCGACGTAGTCGCCGACGTCGGTGTTTCGTGCCCAGATGATTTCGAGATCCCACTCCTCGGCCCAGTGCTTACAGAAGTCGATGAGCTCGTCGAAGTGCTGGTAGTGGTCGATGAAGACGACCGGGGGGACCTCCAGGTCGAAGCGGTCAGCGACCTCCTTGACGAAATACAACGTCAGCGTGGAGTCCTTGCCGCCGGTCCACATCACGACTGGGTTGTCGTACTGCTCGAGCCCGGTCTTCGTGACCTCGATGGCCTTCTCGATCTGGTGTTCGATGCTCGGGTAGTCGTCCGGCCCCTCGCCGTCGCCGTCGGTATAATCGACGTCGACGGACGCGGGGAATTCGGCTGCGCTCGTCATGCGTGTAATTAGATATAATTACTTGTCGGATGAGTCTTTCGGAACGCGTCACCCGACGATCGAGGGCCGTCTCAGTTGGTACCCACCGTCAGCGGATGATCGTCGTCAGTGGATGAATTCGTTGTCGCGCCAGTCGACCCCGTCCTCTCCCTGGTCGTCGGCAGGGTCTTCCGTGACGGTGATCGAGGCGGGCGTTCGCTCGCCGTCGACGATCTGGACGGCTCGGAGTTCCTCGTCGATCGCAATGATTGCGGTGAGCGTCCCCTTCTCGGCGATCTCGGCGATGCCACACAGTACCTCGAACATCGGGAACTGCAGGCTCGTGTTCTGGAGGACAGTCTCGCGGTCGCCCTTGAAGCAGGCGTACTCGACGAGTTCCGATTCGATCTCCTCTTCTTCCTCTTCGGCGAGTGCCCCCCACTGGCCGCCACCGCCGGTACCCCGCGGCGGTTCGGGTTCTTCCTCGTAGACGCGATTTTCCGTGACGCTGGCCTTGAGCTGGGCCGTCGGCGTGTACTTGCTGATCGACTCGTCGTCGGCGACCGCGCTCAAAATCAGCGTGTTGTTCCGTCGCGTGATCTCGACGTCGTCGATCGCTTCGGGTAAGTCGGGATCGTCGAAGTGATCGTGGACGTCTTCGAGGGGCAGTTCGAGCGTCGAATGAAGTCTGTATACGCGGCTCGTCATGGTTTGAACAGGGAATATGGCCATCTGGCGCGACGATCGTGTGACACCGATATTCGTCTAACCATACGAGACCCGAGCATATATGGCCTGCCCTTCAGGATACGGGCTGTCACGCATCACAGTTGTGATTCTGGACTGATGGGAACCGGGCGTAACCGGCGACGAGATCGACGTGGTGATCCTCCACTGTGCGTTTCCAAACGGTTTTCTTCGCCGACCCCGGGTATTTCGGTATGAGCACACACGTTGCAGTCGTCGGTGCGTACGGGAGTGCCGGCGCGGCAGTCGCCGGTGATCTCGCCGACGATCCCGAGATCGAACTCACGCTGATTGACGACGGCGATCCCGGCGGCGGGCTCTGTATCCTTCGCGGGTGTATGCCTTCGAAGGAAGTTTTGTCGGCCGCCGAACACCGATTTGCGGCCCGGAAGGACGAGCGACTCGTCGGCGATGTTCCGGACGTCGACGTCGAGGCCGTCGTCGAGCGCAAGGACGAGCACACGTCGGGGTTCGCACAGCACCGCCGCGACGCGATCGCTGAGCTGGCCGAGCAGGACAACGTCGAGTTCATCCACGACACCGCCCGGTTCGTCGATGATCGGGTTCTCGACGTCGACGGCCGTCGGATCGAGCCCGATTACGTCGTGATCGCCACGGGATCGAACGTGGCCATTCCGCCGATCCCCGGCATCGAGGACGTCCCAGTCGGGACAAGTGCCGACGTCCTCGACCGGACCGAGTTCGGCGACTCGGCGATCGCGCTGGGACTCGGATACATCGGGCTGGAACTCGTCCCGTACCTGACCGAGGCCGCCGACATGGATCTGACTGTCGTCGAGGCGCTCCCGGATGTCCTCGATGAAGCCGACGAGCCCTTCGGCGAGGAACTGCTCGACTACTACAAGGAGCACTTCGACGTCGACGTGCTGCTGGACGCCGAGGGCCAGCACGTCGAGCAGACAGCGGACGGCGGCGTCCGGATGACTGTCGACGTTGGCGACGAGACACGCACCATCGAAGCCGACGAGTTGTTCGCTTTCACCGGCCGCGAGCCGGCACTCGATCGGCTCGGCATCGAGAACACGTCACTCTCGCCAGGCGAGAGCTGGGTCTCCGACACGATGCAGGCCGCAGGCGACGACCGGGTGTTCGTCGTCGGGGACGTCAACGGCCGCGAACCGATCCTCCACGTTGCCAAGGAGGAAGGGTTCACCGCCGCGGACAATATCCGCCATCTCCGAGACGGCGAATCCCTCGACGAGTACGAGAACGTTCACCACCACGTTATTTTCTCCGGGCTCGGCGTGCTTCCCTATGCCCGCGTCGGGCACTCCGTTGAGTCGGCCGAGGCTGCCGGCCTGGACTTTGTGACGGCCACTCGGGACGCATCAAGCGACGGCGTGTTCAAGACGAAAGACGTTGCCGACGGACTCGCACGGCTGGTCGTCGGTACCGACGGCACTGTTCTGGGCTATCAGGGACTGCACTATCACGCCGACGTGATGGCCAAGACGATGCAGCTCGCCGTCGAGATGGAACTCGACGTCCGGGAGATCCCCGACCGGGCCTACCACCCGACGACGCCCGAAGTTCTCGACGGTCTCATCGGCGATACGGCGGCAAAGCTCGACTGACTTCCATCCCGGTGGAGCCGAGGGTGGTGTATTCCATGACATGGGGCAGGATCGGCGTCGAAAAATGCGTTCGGCAGGTGAGTGAGCTGATTGTCGCTCAAAGACGGTTCTCTTCCAGAACTGGTCGGACACCATGATGATCGTGCTTTCCGGATTGTTCTCACGTTCATCGTTGGTGATTGCGACGACGCAAAGGCATTCGTTAGACTGAAATATAGGCTATTGTACCGTTTGGGATATGCCCTCCGTGACACGTCGTGCAGCCCTCGCCGTCCTCGGAAGCGTCGTTGGCGGCATCGCTGGCTGTGCCAGTCTCCGCGGGAGAGAATCGCCCCCGATTCAGCGCTCGTGGCATACGGGAATTCACGAGTGCTCATCCGTCGCCATGACCGCCACAGGCCATCTCCTTGCTGGCTGGCACGGTCCGTTCCGCGACCAGCCGATCGTCGCTGGCCTGGATCGCACCACCGGGGAAACCACGTGGACGGTGACAGTCGGGAAAGGCAAAAACTCACCCATTGGTGTCGATGGCGGCCAGGCTTATGCCATTTCGAAGGCCGAAACGATGATCGCCGTCGATGCGGCCGCTGGTGACACCATCTGGCAGCGCCCGCTTGCTCCGATCGACGATGCTGACCCCGGCGTCGTCGAGTTTGCCCCGATTCCCCTCGGCGACCGTCTTGTGGTCCCGATCTCCGGCACCGAAGATGACATCCCTGATCGGTTGGTCGTGGTCGACCGCGCCGACGGTGAGACGCGTTTCATCCACCCATTGCCCGCGTCGCTGTCGGGTGCTCCTGGCGCGACAGCAAATGGGGTGATTGCACCCCTCGTCGACGGCCGTGTTCTCTTCCTCGATCGGACTGGGGCGGTCGAATGGACTCGCGAGATTGGGGCGGCGCTCTCAGCCGTGAGTGCTGTTGATGGGGCTGCATATCTCGGTGCCGCCACGGAGGAACTACTGGCGATGGACACCACGACTGGGAGCGTACTGTGGCGTGGCCAGTTGTCAAATACCGTGTTCACTCGTCCGCTAGTGGCCGATGACCGCGTGTACGTTGGTGGTGCCGACTACACTCTCCGGGCGTTCGACACTGTCTCGGGCCAGCAGCTGTGGCGCGATGACCTCGGGAACGCCGTGACGCACGGCCCACTGCCGGTCGGTGATCGCCTGGTGACGCTGGTCGGCGGGAACCACCGCATCCGTGGCTCAAGCGGCACTATCCCGTTCGACCCGACCGTTCTCTATGTCCACGAACAGGACGGGACACGTGTCCGGACAGTTCCGCTTGCTGGGCGGCCCTTCGAGGACGGCGGCGGCGTGGAGTGGGCACAGGCAGCTGGCGAGACTGTCTATCTGGGACAAACGTTTGGTCTGACACGGCTCGCCCCGGAGGCGATTACCGATGCGTGAACCCGACAACGCTGGCGATACACAGAACTCTCGACAGCCCGCAACCAAGCGAGAAGGCAGCCGGTACTACTCTCGCCGTCAGGCCCTCGTCTCGCTTACGTCGGTTGGGACGCTCGCGCTGGCCGGGTGCAACTTCCAGTCGGTGATGCCAGGTGTGAAACCACTTTGGGAACGCGATTTCTCGTCTGCGATGGCCGCGGGCCCACCAGCCGCGACTGATGAACACGTTGTCGTCGGTGGACAGGATACGCAACTGCACGCGTTCAGTGCTGACGGGGAGCGAACCTTTCGCTTCGAAACCGGTGGCCCGATCGAGGCACGACCGGCTGTCCCTGCATCGGGTGGACCGGTACATGTCCACAGCACTGACGGTGACCTCTACACGGTCGGACTGTCGGGGGCGAAGCTATGGCATGTGGAGGGCCAGGCACAGAACAGATGGCTCGATCGTCAGGGCCCGTTGCTGTTCGGCACCGCTCCGGACGGCCGTGGAGTCACCGGCTACGATGCGCGTGATGGTACACGTCGCTTCCAGCTGTCGGGCCAAGCCGATCCGTCCCCTCCCTCTCCGTTCAGTAGGTCCCCCACGCTCAGTGGGTCGGTGTGCCTCCTTTCGGCTACGAACTCGGATGGAGACGAGAAGCTGGTGGCGCACGCTCCGAGGTCTGGTGAAGTGCTGTGGGAGTCGAAAGCTCGCGATGGGTCTCCCTACGTCGTAGCTACGGATGAGTGGGTCCTCACGGCGTATTGGCGGAGTGACTCATATTCTACCGTGTGCATGCGCCGGGCCAGCAATGGCCATATCCGATGGCAGACTGCGGTTGCTGGCGACGTCTCCAGTCATTTTGGATCGCCACTCTGGCTTGGCGAGCACGTCTATGTGCAAAGTAGCCGTGACGAACGTCCGGATGAACTCGTCGCCATCGACCGTGCGGATGGATCTATTCAGTGGCGTCGAAGCGTCGGATACGAACTCGAGAGGGTGACGCCGACTTCTGCGGGCGTCTTCGTTGCGAGCTCGGTCGTTGACCCCGACGGCGGTATCTTGGTTCGGCTGGACGCTTTTTCCCTCGATGGCACCCAGCGATGGCAGACGACGACTGACGTCCACATCGGCGGGACAGTTCAATCGTTGGGGCGTGTCGGTGGGGTTCTCTTTGTTGCCAGCGACAACGAAATCGCTGCCTATGACCCTGACAGCGGTTCGCGTCGGTGGCAATACAACCCTGAATCCTCACAGATTGGCGTGTCGGCGGCTGATGGCGCGCTGTACATTTCACACAGAGACACCGGGGGCCTGGCGCGATTGCCAACTGATTGATCCAGGAGTGCTCGATTATCTGGACCAGATTGTAAGTAGGACATCATCTACCAACGACGCGATGACGCCGAGCGTACGCGATCCTGGTACGGCGAATTTCGAGAACTCGTCTAATGTGTGTGGTTCAATGGCGCGCTATCGTCCCCTACGTGCCCGACGCCGGAAGAAATTCGTCAGTCGTCCGCGGCTGCTTCGTCGCCCGCACCCGCTTCGACGGCCGCCTCGGCTTCGATGCTCGGGGGATACTTGCCGCGGTCGAGTTTGAGATCCGACTGCGGGCGGGCCATGCAGGTCAGGGCGTAGTTCTCCTTCTCCTTGTCGGTCAGTCCCCGGGCAGCCGGCTGGGTGACCTCGCCCTCGACGATCTTCGCCGAACAGGCGAGACACATGCCAACCCGGCAGGAGTACTCCTGGGCGATCCCTTCGTCGAGACACCGGCTCAGAATAGTGTCCGTGTCCTCGACCTGGATGATTTCCCCGGTGCCCACAAACTCGACGGTGTATTCAGCCATAGGGTGGCGTACGCAAGTCCCCGACAAAACTCTTTATCTGCTCGCTTGCACCGCTACCCGTTGTTGACTCTGCCAGATCGGCTGCCCAAGCGCAAAGAGTTAACCCCGTTCGGCGTTGACCGGAGTCCATGACCACCGCCGAGTACGACGCTGTCGTCGTGGGAGCCGGCGTTTCCGGTTGCTACGCGGCGGCGACCATGGCCGAGGAGGGCCTCGACGTGGTGATCGTCGAGCGCAAGTCCGAATCGGAGGCCGGCCACATCGCATGTGGTGACGCACTCAAGGGAGCTAGCAACTTCCCCGAGGCGATCCCACGCTCGCAGATCGAACCGTCGATCACCAACTCGGTCGTCGACCACGGCCACTTCGAACTACCGAGTGAGGGCACCGCCGTCGACATCCCCGTCCCGGGTGAACTCGCCGTCATCGACCGCCTTGAGTTCGGTAAGTTACTCATCGAAGGGGCAGCAGACGCGGGCGTAACCTTCCACTACGACACCGTCGTCAACACGGTGCTCCAGGACGGCGCTCGCGTCACCGGCATCGAGGCGATCCGCAAGGGTGAGCCAGTCACCTACGAAGCCCCAGTTGTGATCGATGCCGCGGGCGCGCTGTCGATCCTCCAGGACGAGGCCGATCTCGCCGACGCGACCTTTGATACGAACGTCACCTACTCGCAGTTCTCTTCGGGCTACCGGGAGATCATCGAGGTCGAGGAACCCGTCGAGTGGCACGACGCGCTGGTGCTCAAACCGACCGAGCGCTCGGCCGGCTATCTGTGGTACTTCCCGCGGACGGAGACAGAGATCAACGTCGGGCTGGGCTTTCAGATGGGCGAGGAACCGATGGAACTCGTCGACGCCCTGCGGCGGGACATCGAGAACCGCGCGGAGTTCAAAAACGCGACTGTTAAGGACAAACTCGGCGCGTCGATCCCGACTCGGCGGCCCTACGATTCCGCCGTTGCCCCCGGATTCATGGCAATCGGGGACGCCGCAGCCCACGTCAACCCGACCACCGGCGGCGGGATCGCCGGCGCGGCCTACGCCGGGAAGTACGCCGCCGACCAAGCCATCGAGGCCGTCGAGGACGGCGATCCCTCCGAGGCAACGCTGTGGCGGTACAACGAGCGCGTCATGGAGCACTTCGGCGCACGCTACGCAGCGCTTGACGTCTACAACATCTTCACGACCGCCTACGAGATCGACGACCTGACGGGCATGCTGGCCAGCCTCCCGATGACGAAACTCTCCGAGGCGCTGTACTCGGGCTCGGCCGACCTGAGCTGGTCGCTGAAACTCAAGACGGCGCTGAAGAGCCGGGGCCACTGGGGAACGATTCTCGACCTCTATCGGACCAAGCGCCACGCCGACGAACTCCTCGAGCACTACGAGGCCTATCCGGAGTCACCGAGTGGCTTCGAGGCCTGGCAGGATCGGCGTGACGACCTCATCCAGGACGTCTACGAGACGACCGGGGCCGAGGCGAAGTATTGATAGAGGGAGGCGCTTCGTTCGGCTGCCCCACTCTTCTCGGCCTTGTTTAGACGCGAAATTTCCAATGATAGAGCCACTCTTCCGATATATTCGAAAGCCCTCGGACCGCTCGCGGCCTGCAACTCGCTGCGCTCCTCACTCACGCTGTTCGCTGCGGTGCTTGCGTCGTTTCGGCTCGCGAGCTGGGCGGTCGGTGTACACCGACCGCCTTATAACGTGGCGGCGCAGCCGCCACGCTGCCCTCGCCCTTTCGATCCACCAGGAAATCGGTTTCATAGCCGGCCTACGCCCAATATTTCCCTGGTGGACTGAAAGGGCGAATCCGTCTCGCGTGTCGCTGCGTGGCCCTATTCGAGTGAGCGGAGCGAGCGAGAATATGTCACGCAGCGGCACGCGAGCGGGTGAGGGCTTTCACCGCTTCGCGGTAGCGATCGTTTACGTTCCGAAATCAGGCGTCTAAACAAGACTCTCTTCTCCATTTCAAAACTCCTGCTCGTCGATCGCCAGGATCGCGTCGGTGAGGACGTCGACGCCGATCCCGATCGACGTCTCGTCGACGTCGAACGTCGCCGTATGGTGACCTCCCGGGTGATCCGTCCCGATTCCGACGAAGGTAGCCTGGCCGCCCGTCTCCTGGACGCGACGCATGAGGTACGTGGCGTCCTCGCTGCCGCCGAGTTCGCCCCGTTCGCGTCGGGACGCTACGCCGTCGACAGTACCTGCGACATCATAGACGAGTCGCCGAAGTTCCGGGTCGGGATCGGCGCTCGGGGCTTGGGCCCCCCATTCTACGCTCGCTTCGCAGTCATGCATCTCCGCGGCAGCTCCGATGACCGTCTCGGCCCGTTCGCGCATGTACTCCCTCAGCTCGGTCGTCCCGCCCCGGACCTCGCCGTCAATGTACGCCGACTCGGGAATCACGTTCGACGCCGAACCGCCGCCGACGTCGCCGGCGTTGATCCGCGTCGCGCCGTCGGTGTGTCGCGGGATCGCGTAGAGGTTCCCGACGGCCGTCGTCATCGCCTGGACGGCGTTGTGACCGTGATCCGGGTGACCGCCGGCGTGGGCCGATTCCCCCGCGAACTCCGCCCGGAAATTCGAAACGGCGAACATCCCCTCGATCCCGGCGACGATCTCGCCGGTCGGGTAGTCCAGACCGATGTGGATCGCCAGCAGCGCGTCCACGTCGTCGAGGTGGCCGCTCTCGGCGATGGCGTGCCCGCCGCCGATAACCTCCTCGGCGGGCTGGAAGATGAGTTTCAGCGTTCCCTCGAAATCGCTGTCGGCGATGGCTTCGAGGACGCCGACGCCGATGGTAGCGTGAGCATCGTGCCCACAGGCGTGCATCGCGTCGTCGTGATCGGGACGGAACCCTTCGGCGACGGGTGCGTGTTCGGGATCGCTCGATTCGGTTCGCGGGAGTGCGTCGATGTCGACCCGTAACCCGACCGTCGGCCCGTCCCCCCGCTTGAGGACCGCAATCGCTCCCGTCTGTCCGCCATCGAGTCGATCGAGTGTCGCCTCGTCGACGCCTGCCTCGCTCGCGCGTTCCCGCCACCGGGCGAGGTCGTCGTCCGGGACGCCGGCTCTGGCATCGGTGGCGAGCGCGTCGGGACCGACGAACACCTCGTCGACACCGATCCGTTCGATCTCCTCGAGGATGCGGGCTGTCGTGTAAAACTCCCGCCAGGCAGGTTCTGGGTGCCGATGAAGATCACGTCGAAGTTGCTTGAGATGCTCTGGGGTTTCGGTCATACCTCCGCAGAAACGTTTGTGCTATGTAAATCGCACGTGCTGTCGTTCTGGCTCGCGCTCGTCCGCTTGATCCGGCCCGACCGACTCAGCGACCGGCACCGCGGCGCTGCTCGACTGACACGCCGATATGGACGCGCTCGGGGAAGTCCCATTCGGTGACATCCCGGGCGAACTCGTCGTGGCCGATGATCTCGATCGTCCGGGTGAATACCGTGTAGTGCCAGGGATCGAGTCGGTTACCGTCCGCACTGAGATCCGCCGATTGGGGGACGCGAAGCTCCTGGGGGGCCTGGGGATGCGGGCCTTTCAATTGGACGCCCTTCTGTTCGGCGGCCTCCTTGATCTCGGTCACCACGTCTTCGAGGACGTAGCGGTCCCCACTTTCGACCGTCAACGTCATGGCGAACGGCATCTCGTCTTCTGGATCCGCGGTCGAGGGGGAAAAAGCCATTCTTTTGGTGCGCTCACGCCGGCCGATCATTTGTTGAAACTTTTAACCGAATTACATTAGCCGTCACGTCGCTCCGTTCCGCGCTCCGATATGCTCTTAAGTTCCGCATGACTAGCCGTTGGTAATGATCGAGGCCACGAGCGCGGGAGCCATCCTCTTTCGCGATACGCGTGGCCAGCGTGAGTACCTGCTGCTCAAGAGCCGCCCGGGGGACTGGGAGTTTCCCAAGGGCGGCGTCGAGGGCGAGGAGGAACTTCAGCAAACCGCCATCCGCGAAGTGAAAGAGGAGGCCGGAATCGACGACTTCCGGCTCATCGACGGCTTCCGTGAGGAGTACGACTACGTGTTCGAGGCGAACGGCGAGACCATCCACAAGACCGTCCACTTGTTCATCGCGAAGTCCTTCGAGGCGAGTGCGGAACTCTCCACGGAGCACCACGACCATCAGTGGCGCGATTACGAACAGGCGGTAAACACTATCACCCAGGACGGCCCGCGGGAAATATTCGAGGAGGCCCACGACTTCATCGACGAGAAAGAACTTTGAGGCGGTTGGCGTCACTCCCGGAAGCGGGGCGACTCAGTCCGCGAGCCACGTCGCCTCGGTAGCTGCCGGCTGACGGTCTCTTCGGTGTCATCCTTGGTGGGACCGTCGTCCACTTCGCTCTCAAGGCGACGGAACGGTTCGAGCAGCAACGAGATCGCGACATAGCCCAGGCCGACGAGCATAATCACCAACAGTAGCAACGCCGGCGTCGGGTCCAGAGTGAACTCATAAAACATTGCATCCACCTGTAGCACGATGGCAGCCAGGAGTGTCGCGATGATGGCGAGCCAGCGCTTGACTCCACGGACGTGTCGGGCAAGCACTTCGATATCGGTGGGCATATGTCTCCGGTCGACTGGTTCGTTTTTATGATCAACGATATGCTAATTACGGCAACTCGCTGTCGGACTGCTCGTGATTGAAGGGGAGCCGCTCACGTTGTTTCTTGGCGGCGGGTGCACTGATCAGGACAGCCCAACCCGCCCCCGATCAGGGGGACACTTCAGTACCTGGTGGTTCCCGGAACAACGACACGATGAATAGACCGGGCCGCCCAACAGCGTCCCGAAGACGGTCACCAGCAGCGGTGCGCCCAGCCACGTGGGTGCTGCATTGAGATCGGACAGCGTGCCCAGGGTCACGCCGGCCAGCAGGATCGCAACGACGACGAGCCATCGTTTGATCGATCGCAACTCCCGGTGGACGGCATCCCGGTCGTCAGGGACCATATTCCGGAAACCCACGTCAGTTGACAAAACTGTGGCGGTCTGGTTCTGTTCGCCGGAACCGTCCCGCCGGGCGAGGACGACAGCGGGTTCGTCCTCGGGATTTGGTCTGTCTGTGAGTCAATCGCGCTTGGGTCCCCGACGATGAATGCAAGCGGTTGGTGACATAGGGCCGACATCGACCGATCAGTTGATCAGCGCCACGATGACGAGGACAGCACCCATGGCCGTAATGGTGGTCCCGAGGAGGACGACAGTTGTTGGGAACAATTCCCACATTCGGTTGTCGTTGGGTGGCTCGTACTGGCTGAAATCAAACAGATACCCGGCTGCCACTATGGCCATGCTGAGGGCGACCACGATTTGACCGGCGGTCAAGATGATTGAGTCCGCCCGTAGCCAGGAGCCGAGAGCCAGCAGGGTGTTCCCGAGCGCGATCCCACTGAACCCGACAATCAATCGCTGCTTGTCGTTCATATTGATAGCTTTACTCGTCCAATCAAATACGTTGTGCTGGGGCGGGTTCGTTTTCGGATCCGTTCCTGGTATTTCTCGACGGGACGCGCGGTTCAGCGGCTTTCTTTCTTCGATTCGAGTGGCCCCCCATCCGAAAATCCGATAGTTTTATCAGCCATTAATGAAATTCGGTCTGTATGACGGGGGAGGGGGACGAACTGTCTACTCGGTGGTGTCGGGTGCTCGAATACGGGTTTTTCCTGCTGTGGGTGCTGACGATCGCCGCCGGTGGCATTTTCAGCTACGTTTCGATGACCGCGGCGACAGTGACGACGAGCGGATTCAGGACGACTACCACAGCGGTGTTTCCCGAACCGATCGCCTCGATCAGTGGCTGGCTGTTGATCGCCTTGCCGCTGTACGGCGTGCTGTATCACATGATCGCCGCGGTCGGGTTGTACGCCGACGCCAGCAAACTCCATGCAGCCGAACTCGACTGGTATCCGTTTCCAATCCTCTATGCCGCCGGCGGACTTGCCCTTTCGGCGCTCGTCGTCCTGCCGTACCTCCGGAAGCGCTACGAGTATCTCCCGCCGAATTCATCGTCCCGGCTCTGGTTCCCGATCGTCATGTTCTGTGTCAGTGGGGGGTTTTTGGCGCTGGTCGGCTTCGGGATCGGTGGCCTGGACGTCACGGCGACACTCGTGTTGCTGGGGTTGGGTCCGCCACTGGCGTTGGCTGTGTATCACGATGCCAAACGCGTCAACGCGAGAACCGACTGGCAACCGAACCCGATCACGTACTTCATGTCCGTGCTGTTCACGACGGTCCTGTTGGTCGGCCCGTACCTGATCGGCGGACTCTACATTTATAAACGCCGACAGATTGCGTGACTTGGGACCTCTCTTGTCCAGTGGGCATCGAAACGCCTTCGACAACGCCGTTCCTCGCTCGATCCGTGAGCGGCCAGGACTATCACGCCGAGTTCGACTTCGAACTGCGGGTCTGTCAGTGGGCCGAGCGCGCCTGGCCGCCCGATCGCGATTGCGAGAACCCGATTCTCGTCGCCCGGCAACTCGGCACGAAACGCCGCCGCTGGGACACGATCGTCCTCGAATGCGATCCTGACGGCCTCCGTCAGCGTGCCGAGTTCGGCGAACGCGCCCTCGACTCGGATCTACTCGACGTCATCCCGCATGCGCCCGCCGAGTGGACCTACTACCGCGATGCACTCCCGGATCCCGGCTATCCCTGGCGGTACGTCCGGGAGGCGATCCACCGGGCGGGAGATCGAGGAATCCTGGCTGTCCGCAAGAACGGTGGCCAGATCGAGATCCGCCGGAAGTCCGTGTATCCGTCATGGGTCGAGCGTGTGATCGCGATCGAGAACAAACCGGATCTCGACGCGAGTGCGGCGCGCCACCTCGCTCCCCAGATCGAACGCGACGTCGCGATGGGACTGGCCGACGAAGTGTGGGTCGCCACGGCCGAGACGGGCGAGCGGATCGAACCCGCGTTACTGGAGAACGTCCCGGTCGAGGCCGGCATCCTCGTCGTCGATCCATCGGCTGGCGATGCCGATGTCGCCTGGAACCCCCGGACGCTCGACCCGTCGAAACCTGGCGTCCGGATTCTCGACCGCCCCTCGGGTGGCGACCACGACGCCTCGGCCGCGCGTTTCGAGTACGTCGACCCGGAGTGGAAGGCACAAAAACGCCGAGAGATCGCCGAACGCGCCTACGAACGCGGGTGGCGAAGTTACGTCGAGTCGATGCGGCCCGACTGTCGCCATTTTGAGCTGAGTTGGGAAGAGCCCGGACCGACCCCGTTCTGTGCCGCCAAGGACCGACGGCAGACTGCCGCGGAGTGTCGCGGTTCGTGCGGTGAATTCGAACCCGAACCGCCAGTCTGGCGGACGAAGGGATGGCCGATCGAGGGCGGGCCAGGTGCGGCGATCAAGCGACTGCTGGCACGGCGGCGTCGGCGTCAGCGCCCCGGCATGAAGTAAGTCAGAAACGCAGCAGGGACTTCACTCGCGCTTTTCGACCGTGAGTTCGTCACGTTCGACAGCCAGTCGATAGGTCGGGACTGTCGTGCGAACGCGTTCGAGAATCCCCTTGTCGGTTAGGCTGCCGAGTGCGCTTCGGACGTCGTCGACTGACGGATCTTCCCCGGTCTCACGAACGTCCTGCAGCACTGAAACGACGCTCTGGGGTTCCGCTTCGTGGCCGGCGATCACCTCCAGCACACGGCACTGTAACGCCGAGACGTGGACTGTCAAGTCGTCGTTTCCTCCCTCGACCAGTCCCTCGCGCTCGACGAGTTCGGCCGCTTCCGGCGTCGCACGGATCAGGCTGTCCTCGTCGCGATAATAGTACTCGCCGAGGTCGGATTCGAGCACCTGGTGGACTTCACTGCCGCTCTCTAAGTCCCACTCCCCCTGGAGTTCGGCATTTTTCGTCGGCTGGAGGGCGACTACGTCAGCCAGGCGCTGTAGGGCCTCATCGGAGAGCGTCATCGACGGTGATTCGCCCACACGGTATTACAGCCTTCTGGATTCGATCTGTCCCAGTAGTCTGTCTCGCGTAGCCACTCACAACTCGTCGAGCGTCTCGGCGACGTCGTCCCAGTGGCTGCCCTGCCAGAAGTACTGGCCACAGTCCCGACACTGCCAGACCGACTCGGCGTCCGGGCTGGGGACCGACGCCGGCGTCGGTTCGTCGGCTCCCACCGCGTCGAGGTGACCGTTACACGTCCCGCACCGCACGGGCGGCGTCGCGAGTGTCAGTTCGTATCCGGCGTCCTGCAACTCGCGCAACTGCTCGTTGACGTCGTGGGATGCAAGCAACAGGCTGTCCGCTGCCCGCGTTGCGAGCTGTCGATCACGGGTAAGCAGGGTGCGGTCTTCCGCGTCGGCAATCGCGAGCAACCGGTCGTCGGCCTCGATGCCGCGATCGAGTGCGTAGGCGGCGTCGTACCCGCACATCCGCAGGTACGTCGCGAGTTTCCCCAGCATCGCGTCCAGTAACAGCCGATCGGCCATGCTGTCTGTGACCACGCGTGCTGATTGAAAAAGGCCAGCGACGGTCACTGCTTCGGCCCCGTACCCGACTGCGTTGGCCACCCCCCTGATCAGTACAGTTTTGTGGCAGGGCGGTGATTTCCGGAGCATATGCCTCGTGACCAATACGACGACTGCTGGCTCCGATACGACCGCGTCAGTGAGGACCAACGCGCGTCGTATCGCCGCCGTCTCAAACATGCCTACGTCGCCGAGGAATCCCCCGAGTGCACCGCCGTCCGGGACGAACTCCGGGAGGCGATCCCCGGCCTGCTCGACGAGGACGTCCACCTCTGGCAACACCGCCCGGAGACGGTCGATGGGTTCCTCGCGATCGGGACGCCCGGCGACATGGAAGTCATCGCCGAGTCGGTCCCCGACGGCGCGGTTGATGATCTCGACGACGACGGCTACCTCATCCGATCCGTCGAGTACGAGGGCCAGGACTGCCTGGTCGTCACGAGCGGGGCCGATCAGGGCCTGGTCTATGGTACCTTCCACCTCCTTCGACTGCTGAACATGGGCGAGGCCATCGACGAAATCGACGTCCGGGAAGAGCCGGCCTACGCCAACCGGGTGATCAACCACTGGGACTGCCCGTTCCGCCGGACGGTCGAACGGGGCTACGCCGGCGAGTCGATCTTCGACTTCGATCGCCTGCCCGATCTGCGAGATCGCTACGAGGACTACGCCCGCCTGCTCGCTTCCCTGGGCATCAACGGCGTCGTCCTCAACAACGTCAACACGGAGTATTATCCACGGGGAAGTACGAACGAAGCGTCCCAGGAGTTCGACGGGTGGCGACTCCTCGAATCGCGGCGACTCGAGGACCTCACCAGCCTCGCGTCGGTGTTCCGGCGCTATGGCATCCAGATCTACCTCTCGGTGAACTTCGGCGCGCCCAAGCGCATCGGCGACCTCGACACCTTCGACCCGCTCAACGAGGACGTCCGTGAGTGGTGGCGCGAGAAAGCCGACGAGATCTACGACCTCATCCCTGACTTCGGTGGCTTCCTCGTGAAGGCCGACTCCGAGGGCCAGGACGGCCCCTACAACTACGACCGCGACCACGTCGAGGGGGCCAACGCCCTCGCGCAGGCCCTTCAGCCCCACGGCGGGCGCGTCTGGTGGCGGGCGTTCGTCTACGGCTCCCACGAGGATCGCGCCATCCAGGCCTACGACACCTTCGAACCGCTGGACGGCGACTTCGCCGAGAACGTCACTGTCCAGGTCAAAAACGGCCCGATCGACTTCCAGCCCCGCGAACCCGTCTCGACGCTGTTCGGCGCAATGCCCGAGACCGATCTCGGCCTGGAACTCCAGATCACCGGCGAGTACACCGGCCAGGGCGTCCACGCGACCTCCCACCTCCCGATGTGGAAGGAGATCCTCGAGTTCGACACCCACGCCGACCGCGAGGAGTCCCGCGTCCAGGACTTCTTCCGGGGCGACGGCGAGGGCGTCGTCGGCGTCACCTCCATCGGCGAGGATCGCACCTGGACGGGCCACTATCTCATGCAATCGAACCTCTACGCTTTCGGGCGGCTGATCTGGGATCCCGACCTCGACGCGGAGACGATCACCGACGAGTGGATCACCCAGACCTTCGGGGCCGACGAGGAAGTCATCGACACCGTCCGGGAGATCCTGCTGGACTCCTGGGAGGCCTGCATCGACTACGAGACCGGTGGCCTCGGCCTGATCCACATGATGCACAACGGCCAGGAGTACCTCGAAAACCACTACCTCCCCTCCCCCGGCGAGTGGCCGGGCTATCACGGGGCCACCGAGGAGGGCATCGGCTACGATCGGACCTCGACCGGCAGCGGCTACGCTCAGCAGTTCCGCGACCCCGTCGCCTCGCGCTTCGAGGACGTCGAGACCTGCCCCGAGAAGTATCTCCTGTTCTTCCATCACCTCCCGTGGGATCACGAACTCGAGGACGGCACCACCGTGATCCAGCGCCTCTACGACAACTTCTACGACGGCGTCGCGGAGGCCGAGCGCCTGCGTGATCTGTGGATGACCCTCGAGGGCAAGATCGACGACCGCCGCTTCGAGCACGTCGCCACCCGTTTCGACGAGCAGGTCCACCAGGCCGAGAAGTGGCGCGACGTCATCACCGGGTACTTCTACGACTTCGCAGAGATCGAAGACGAGCAGGGGCGGGTTCCCTGAGGGCTGCTGTCACTCCAGACGTTGAGACTGGACATTTCAATTCAAACTCTTCACACTCCTGTTTGCTCAGCACTTCAGAGTTGTTCGATCGGCTTGTTGATTATCTTGAAGACTTCCTTCGCCCGGTAGAACCGATTCCGCTCTTTCCCGGTGAGTTCTTCAACTATCCCGTCATCTTCAAGCTGTGCGATTAGTCGATTCGCCGTACTGTATCCGACATCCAACCAGTCAGCGGCTGTGTTCACGTCGAGGTATGGGTCCTCGAAGAGTCGCATGACCAGTTCAAGGATATTTTCGGACCGCTCGCTCTGGTAGCGTTGCTGATAGTCCTCACGAAGGTCGACCAGTAGGTTTGCCCGTCGATGGGCCTCGTCTGCCTGTGACTGCACGCCACGTAAGAAAAACAAGAGCCAGTCTTCCCATTCGCCGTGCTGGCTGACAGCTAAGAGATGATCGACGTACGCTGAGCGACGTGCGTTGAAATACGAACTCAGGTAGAGATATGGCTCGGGCAGGAGTCCGTCGCGTTGTAGAAGGAGGCTGATCAACAGCCGCCCGAGACGTCCGTTCCCATCGAGAAACGGGTGAATCGTCTCGAATTGGTAGTGAATCAGTCCGATTCGAAGGAGTGGATGTAGATCAGTATCCTGGTCCGCGTATTCGAGCAAGTCTTCGAGAAGGTGAGGAATCTCGTTCGGTGGTGGCGGCACGTACCTGGCGTCCTGGATGTATGGCGTACTACCGATGAAGTTCTGGGTCGTGCGGAGTTCACCCGGATCAGCCTCGTCTCCACGGACACCCGAAAGTAACCGGTCGTGCATTTCGCACAGCAACTCGACGGTGATCGGATCGCCAGCTGTGATCGCATCCAATCCGTGAGTCAGCGCGTGCAGATAGTTCACGACTTCTTGGGTGCCTTGCTGTCTGTCTTCGTCAATTAGGGCCTCTTGTCCGGCTTCGTACGCGTAGATATCAGAGAGTGTAGCATGTGTCCCCTCAATCTGTGATGATTCCAGCGCTTCCTTTCGGATGAACGGTTCGATCAGAATTTCTCTTGAGCCGACCCGTGGGCCGATACTGTGGAGTCGACCGAGTGCCTGTGTCGCCTCCGCTAGCGGTGTAACGAGCGGCTCAGTATTGGGTGAGGGCGGAAGCGGGTCAGGCCGGAACGCCGAATACGTCCCCTTCGGTGTCGTCGTGGGTACGATTTCACCGGGGGCCCCTTCGTCGAAGTCGTCTCGCTCCATCGGTGGCATTTCTCCAAATACTCTAGCCACTATTGGCATTTTCGGTCCTAAATCAAAATAGTGCCGTGGCTGATTGCATCGTTACAACTACTCGGAGTCTCTGCGGATAATCTCCTCAGAACCCGTACAGTTCCTTCGGCCGGTCGTACGCCAGGTGATCGACGAGGTCCTTGCCGCGCTCCATCGACAGTTGGCCACGGTCGACCATCCGCCCGACGACGTTCGCGAGCGAGCGCCGGAACACCTCGAAGCGCGAGTCATAGGAGACCACTTTCCGGGAGTCGCTGACCATGCCGGCGTGGTTGGCGAGCAGGTCGATCGAGGCGACCTCCTCGAGTTGTTCCTCGATCCCCATCGGCGAGTCGTGGAACCACCAGGCCGGCCCGATGGAGAGGTTCGGGTACGCTCGGGCGACGACGGTCGCGCTCGGGTAGTGGGTCGGATCGAGCGTGTAGAGGACGATCTCCATTTTTCCGTCGAAGGCATCTAGGAAGTAATCGATGTCCTCGACGATGTCGACATCCTGGGTCGCGACGTCGCCGCCGGCGTTGATGCCGACCTCGTCGAACAGCGACGCGCGGTAGTCCCGGACGGCCCCGACGTGCAACTGGGTGACCCAGCCCGCTTCGGCGTTCAGCTCGCCGATGAACTCGAGCATGAACGCCCAGAAGTCCTCGACGGCCGCTGGGTCGAGGTTCTCACCGCGGCGAGCAGCGTCGTAGATCTCCGCCGCCCGCTGCTGGCTGACGGGCTTCGAATGGGGGTTCGTCCCGGTCCCGATATCACAGGCCTGACAGCCGTGTTCGCGGAAGTAGTGGTGTTGCTCTTCGAACGCCGAGAGGAAGCCATCGAAGGTGGAAACGTCGGCCTCGGTGACGGCGTCGAGTTCCTCGACGAAGGTCGACCACTCGGCGTTGTCGATCTTCATCCCCCGATCGGGCCGGAACGTCGGGTGGAGTTCGACGTCCTCGACCTCCTCGGCGAATCGCTCGTGGGCTTGGAGTTGGGAAGTCGGGTCGTCAGTACTGCAGATGATCTCGACGTCCATCTCCCGGAGGACTGCCTGGGGGCGCATGTCGTCAGTCTGAAGTTGGGCTTTGGTCTCCTCCCAGATCTCGTCAGCCGTCTCGGGGGTGACCTCTTTGTCGATGCCAAAGCGGCGCTTGAGGTCGAGATGGAGCCACTCGTAGGTGGGGTTGCCGGCCATCATCGGCAGCGTCTCGGCCAGGGCGTCCCACTTCTCACGATTGGTGGCGTCGCCGGTGATCTTTGCTTCCGGGACGCCGCGCTTGCGCATGAGTTGCCAGATATAGTGGTCGGTCGCACCCTCGACCGCCCAGATGTCGTCCCAGGTATCGTTCGCGAGGATCTCCTCTAAGTCGATGTGGTTGTGGGGATCGACGATCGGTCGGTCGGCGATGTGGTCGTACAGGTCGATCGCCGCGTCGGTCTCCAGTAAGTAGTCGTCCTCGAGGAATGCCATGTCGTCACGTCCGACCCGCCGGCAGTAAGTAGTTACGAGATTCTCGCCTATTCCTCGACGGCTTCGAGCAGCCCCTTCATGTAGCCGACAGCGAACAGCCGGCCCATGTCGGTGTAGCCGGCCATCGTCTCCTCGCGGTCCTCCTCGCCGACCATCCGCGGGACGTGATCCGGCCGGACCGGTCCATCAAAGCCGACATCGGCGTAGGTCTGCATCGTCGAGAGCATGTCCGTCGGCCCGTCGTCGTGCCAGGTCTCGGCGAAGGAGTCGGGCGTCCCCTCGACGTCCCGGAAGTGGACGAAGTGGATCTTCTCGGCGAGCGCCTCGATGGCCTCCTCGGTGTCGACTTCCATCGCCCCGAAGTTGCCCTGACAGAAGTTGACGCCGTGGTTCGGGCTGTCATAGAGGTCCAGAATGCGCTCGTAATCTTCGAGGGAAGTAACGATCCGTGGGACGCCACGGACCGGCGACAGCGGCGGATCGTCCGGGTGCAGCGCCATCTTGACGCCGGCCTCCTCGGCGACGGGGACGACTTCGTCGAGGAAGTACGCCAGGTTGTCCCAGAGTTCTTCTTCGGTGATGCCGGCCTCAGGGTGGTCTTCGGCCTGCTCCATCCACTTGTGATCGTAGCCGATCCGCTTGGAGCCGCCGCGGCCGGGCAGTGAGTCGGAGGTTCGAATAACGCCCAGCGGGAGCTCCGTCCACACCCAGCTGTAGACGTCGATGTCGAGCCGGCCCATGTTTCGGAGGAGTTGCTTGACGGCTTCGATCTCCTCGTCGCGGCCCTCCTTGCCCAGCACTGTCTTCTCCATCGGCGGGCGGTCCTCGACGACATCGAGGTCGAAACCGTGGTCCTCGAAGCGGCTGGTCGTCTGCATCAGCGTGTCGTAGTCCCACCACTCGCCCTCGACGCCCCAGAAGCGCACGACGGCGGTGTCGACACCGAGCTGCTTGGCGAAGGTCCAGCGCTCGTCGGGGCGCGGCGGGAGCATCAGTGCTGTATCCATGGACGCGACTTTCGAACGTGGGCAATTCTATCTTTCGCTGTGGCCGTCGGTCCCGTCATCGAACGGCGGCTCTCGGGACGGGCGAAATGCCAGCAGGGGGGCTGTATCGACGGCTTGAAGTGAGTAACTGGATTGCGATTAGACGAGGTAAACAATGACAGATCAATTTGAAGACAAGGCAGTTATCGTCACTGGCGCGTCCTCGGGGCTCGGGCGCGCGATCGCAAAACGCTTCGGGGAAGCCGGCGCGAACGTCACGAACGCGGACATCCAGCCGGACCCCCAGACCGGGGGGACGCCGACCCACGAGGCCATCAACGAGGCCGACAACGACGGCGAGGCCAAGTACGTCGAGACCGACGTCTCCTCGAAGGAGGATGTCCAGGTCGCCGTCGACGCCACCGTCTCCGAGTACGGCTCACTCGACGTGATGGTCAACAACGCCGGCGTCACCAAGATCGCCCCCGCCGAGGAGATGGACTTAGACGACTGGCGGTGGGTCATCGACGTCAACCTCACGGGCGTGTTCATCGGCAGCCAGATCGCGGGCCAGCAGATGCTCGAACAGGAGGATGGCGGGTCGATCGTCAACATGGCGTCGATGATGGGCGAGATGGGGCTCCAGAAGCGCTCGCCGTACTGCGCCGCCAAGGGCGGCGTCATCAACCTCACCCGCACCCTCGCCGTCGAGTGGGCGCCCGAAGACATCTACGTCAACGCCCTGGCTCCCGGTTATATCTACACTGATATCACGGAACAGACCCAGGACTCTGCCGATTACTCCAACGAGGACATCCGCCGACGGACGCCGGTCGGTCGCTACGGGACGCCCGAGGAGATGGCCGAGAACATCCTCTTCCTTGCTCGTGACGATCACTTCGTCACTGGCGAAGTTCTCCACGCCGACGGCGGCTGGAGCGCGGACGGTTGGGGCTACCGGGAGTAACGGTCCATTCAGTCGCTGCGCCCGCGAACGCCGTTCACGTCGTCAACGGCTCGACTTCTGCAGTGTCATTTTGATTGTTGAATTGATAGTTTCCGAAACGTTGAATGGTGCTACCCGAGCACGAAGGGACGGTACTCTCCATGACTGACTCCGATATCATCCAGGACTCGACAGCACCGACCGAGCGCCGGATCGACGCGTTACTGGCGGAGATGACGCTCGAGGAGAAAGCCGGCCAGCTGAGCGGGATTCCCCCGAAGCAGATCGGCGTGATCCCCGAGAAGGAAATGATCGACGACGACGGCGAGATCGACGATGACGTGGTTGAGGAGTATCTCGGAAACGGGATCGGCCACCTGACCCAGATCGCCAGTCAGGGACTGCTCGATCCCGAAGACGCGGCCGAGATGATCAACACCTTCCAGGAGTATCTCGTCGAGGAGACGCGGCTGGGCATCCCCGCGCTCGAACACGAGGAGTGTCTGACCGGCTACCGGGGCCCTGGCGGAACCATTTTCCCGCAGTCGATCGGGCTGGCGAGTACGTGGTCGCCGGCGCTCGTCGAATCGATCACGGACTCGATCCGCAAACGACTTGCGGCAGTCGGCGCGGTCCAGGCGCTCTCGCCGGTGCTCGATGTCTCCCGAGACATGCGGTGGGGCCGCGTCGAGGAGACCTACGGCGAGGACCCGCAACTCGTCGGTGCGTTGGGTGCCGCCTACGTCTCGGGGCTCCAGAACGACGGCGACGGGATCGACGCGACGCTGAAGCACTTCGCGGCCCACGGAAGCGGTGAAGGCGGCAAGAACCGCTCGTCGGTCCAGATCGGCGAGCGCGAACTCCGGGAGGTCCATCTCTACCCCTTCGAGGTCGCGATCCGGGAGGCCGACGCCAGAGCCGTGATGAACGCGTATCACGACATCGACGGCGTCCCGTGTGCGAGTTCCGAGTGGCTGCTGACGGACGTTCTCCGCGGCGAGTGGGGCTTCGATGGCCACGTCGTCGCGGACTACTTCAGCGTGGACTTGCTCAAGACCGAACACGGCATCGCCGACACCCAGCGCGAGGCCGGCGTTGCCGCACTGGAGGCGGGCCTCGATATCGAACTCCCGGCGACCGACTGCTACGGGGAGAACCTCGTCGAGGCCGTCGAGGACGGCGAGTTGAGCGAGGCGACGGTCGACACCGCTGTCCGTCGAGTGCTCCGGGCGAAGATCGAATCCGGCGTCTTCGACGATCCGTTCGTCGACCCGGAGGCTGCGTCCGAGCCGTTCGGCACCGACGAGCAGACCGAACTCGCATATCAGGCCGCCCGCGAGTCGATGACGTTGCTCGAAAACGACGATCTCCTGCCGCTCTCGCCCGAGGAACTTGACTCGGTCGCGCTCGTCGGGCCGCAGGCCGACGCCGGCCGGGGCCAGGTCGGCGATTACACCCACGCCGCCCGATTCGACAGCGAGGAAGACGGTGACTTCGAGAGTGTCACACCACGAGACGCCCTCGAAGCCAAAGGCGAGACGGCCGGCTTCGACGTCGAGTACGTCCAGGGTGCCACGATGACCGGCCCCTCGACCGACGAGTTCGATGCCGCCGAGGCGACCGTCGCCGATGCGGACGTCGCCGTCGCGTGTGTCGGCGCACGCTCGGACATCGACTTCGCGGACCGTGAGAACCCGGCCGAACTCCCCGACGTCCCGACCAGCGGCGAGAACTGTGACGTCACCGACCTCGAGTTACCGGGCGTCCAGGCGGAACTGATCGACCGTCTCGCCGAGACCGACACGCCGCTGATCGTCGTCCAGATCAGCGGCAAACCCCATGCGATCCCGGAGATCGCCGAGACTGTCCCGGCCATGCTACACGCCTGGCTGCCGGGTCAGGAAGGCGGCACCGCCATCGCGGACGTACTCTTCGGCGAGTACAATCCGAGCGGGCATCTGCCGGTGTCGATCCCCAAATCCGTCGGCCAGCAGCCGGTCTACTACAGCCGCAAGCCCAACTCGGCCAACGAGGAGCACGTCTACATGGACGGCGAACCGCTGTACTCCTTTGGCTACGGGCTCTCCTACACCGACTTCGAGTACGGCGATCTCGAACTCGAGGAGGGAACGGTCGCCCCGATGGGCAGCCTGTCGGCGAGCGTGACGGTGACCAATGCAGGTGACGTCGCTGGCGACGACGTCGTCCAGCTCTACCAGCACGCCGAGAACCCGAGCCAGGCCCGTCCCGTCCAGGAACTGCTCGGCTTCGAACGCGTCCATCTCGAACCCGGCGAGACCAAGCGTGTCACCTTCACCTTCGACGCGACACAGCTCGCCTACCACGATCTGGATATGGACCTCGCTGTCGAGGAAGGTCCCTACGAACTCCGCGTCGGGAAGTCCGCGGCCGAGATCGTCGACACTGCCGACCTCGAAGTTACGGACACGAAGGTCGTCCCGCGGTCCGCTCGGACGTATCTTACGGAGACGAGCGTCGAGAGAGTAGAGTAAATCAGCCGCCCCGGTCGACGGAAGCTTCTCATTTTCGACTGCGGTGAGCAGCCAGATCGCCATCACTCACAGAGACACTCGAATCCCTGTGACGAACGACCGACGACGAAGGCGTGAATCTCGCTCGCGAGTGCGTACGTTTCGTCGGCTCGCTCCGCCGCTGCGAGCCCGTCCTGGTAGTAGGTTTTTGCCCGATGGTCACGCCAGAGATCCGCCAGATCTTCGGCTGTCGATTCGGCGACGATCCCGGCGGCCGCTGCCTCGCGGTACACACCCGGGTGTGTGCCCGGCAGATCGGTAGGCTGCAGTGTCCCCCGCTCCAGCATCGAAACTCGATCGATCGCTCGATGGCGACGAAGGACGCTTCGATCACGAGCGTGAAGTAGCCATCACGACGAAGCGACTCGGCACCGGCGAGCAACCGGCACGCTTTACGTAGCTGCAGGAGTGCAGCGTCTTTGACGTCGAGACCCTCTTCGATTTCCCGTGGTGGCCGATCGAACGCGGCTTGCACGTCGTCGATGAGCTGTTCGATACGGGTACTACTCATTGGCGAACACCGCCTTGCGGATGGACTGCAGACGATCATCACCGTAGACAGTGAGGCCCTCTTCGAAGATATCCTGCAGTTTTTCTCCGGCCCGTTGGGCACTCGCGGCTGATTCGACGTACGGATCGAAGTCGAATCGATCGCCGTGGAAACGCTCCTCACGGAGGGCAGCGACAACATCAGTCACGAGTCTTCTCGCCGTCGTTCGATCGCCTTCGATGACGACGAACAGATCGATATCACTCTGTCTGTCGGCGGTCCCCCGGGCGACACTCCCAAAGACGACGATCCCCACCAAGTCGTCGACCGCGTCGGCCTCCTCGACCGCCTCCCGGACTCGCTGGACGAACGTTCGGACCGGGGCGTGGAACGTGGGCTGTTCGATGGCGAGGATAGGGTCGTTTTTCCGGAGTCGCTCCGGGTCGATGGCAACGTAGTTCCGCTGTGGCGTTTCCCTGATGCGAACGACGCCGATACTGTCGAGGAGATCGACGGCCCGCCAGACGGTCGATCGGGCGGCCCCGGTCACGTCGACGAGTTCGGCGATCGTGAATTCCGTCTCGTGAGCGTCCGCCAGGAGACGGAGTATCTGGTCAGCCGCCTCGATGCGGAAGACGTCGACGTCGCTCTCTGGACGGACATCGATGCAGGCTTTTATCCCTTGTTTTGTATTCTCGGACACTATTCGGATTTGTGCAACGAGGTATAAATAAATAGCGGCGACATCCGATAGAACTGGATCTGAGAGACTGTGGATGCGTGCATTCGGCGACGAATCAACGAGTCTTCCGAAAAACTCCTGTCCTGAATACCCGTTCCAGGAATCAGATCGTGTCGCGACCCGATTGACCTTCGAAGGCTGAAAACGAACCGAGCGATCTTAGCCGTCGTAGGCGTCGGCTTCGGCCAGCACGTCCGATCCGTCGAGATCCCAGCCCTGAAGGTACTCTTCCTCGGCAGCGACCAACTCGGCGAACATCTCGCGGGCCTCCTCGGTCTGGAGCGTCCGGACCTGCTGGTCGAGCAGGAAGCCGGCGAAGGCTTCGTCGATGTCGCCGGTGCGAGAGGCCTCGATGATCGATTCGATGGTGTCGACGTGGCCGTTGATCATCGACCGGACCGGCCGCGGGAATCCGCCGGCCGTGGTCGGCTTGATCTCGCCCTCGCGGATGACGGCGTTGGTCTCGACGACGGCCCCCTCCTCGATGTCAGTGACCTGGCCCTCGTTGGGCATGTTGACGTTCGCGACCATCGTGTCCTCGCCACCGAGCGCCCTCACAATGTCGTCGAAGATTTCGTTGGAGTGGAACAGTTCGAACTCCCGGTCGCCGTCCATGTAGGCCTCGACGTTGCTCGTCTGGTCGGACTCGGCGGGGTTCCAGTGTTTCGCGCGGTAGTCGCTGGTGGTCCGCTTGACGCCCCAGCGGTTGAGTCCCTCCTTGCCGCCGACGAGGAAGGATGTCGCGTACTCGACGATATGGCGGTCGCCCGCCGCGGGAAGGACGCCAAAGCGGCGGAACAGTTCCCAGGTGACCTGCTGTTTGTCGGTGAACGGCGAATCGTCTTCGAGATCTTCGGGCGTGAACTCGCGGTTCGCGCGATCGGTATCGACCAGGTCTTCGAGTAGCGGCCAGAGGTCCCGGCCCTTGTAGCGGGCTTCGTCGATCCAGGTGAAGTGGTTGATACCCTTGACGTTGACAGAGATGTCCGACCGCTCGGCCTCCTCGCCGAGTTCTTCCTCGACGATCTTCGTGAGGTGATGGCGAGTCCACAGCACCTCGTGACAGAACCCGATCGCGTTGATGTCGGGGTACTCGTCGTAGAGCGCCCGGGTGACGAAGTGGACGGGGTTCGTGAAGTTGACCACCCACGCATCGGGACACTGCTCGCGGATCGAGGCGGCGAACTCACGATACACTGGGATCGTTCGCATCGCCCGGAAGATCCCGCCCGGCCCGATCGTGGCGGCGACTGCGCCGTAGATGCCGTGGTCCTTCGGGATGTTCAGGTCGTGGACGAACGTCTCGGCCGGGTTGTACTGCGTCGAGAGGATGACGACGTCAGCGCCCGCAAGCGCCTCGTCGCGGTCCGCGACGGCCTCGTACTCCCACTCGGCCTCGACGTCGTCCCGATCCTGGATCCAGCTGCCGAATTCGGCGTTGAGCTCGGCGCTCTCGTGGTCGATGTCGTGCAGCCGTACCTCACCCGAGAGGTCCGAGAGCGCGAGGTCCCGGAACAGCTTGGGTGCCCACTCGCGGCTCCCGCCGCCGATGTAGGCGACCGTCACGTCGTCGGTGTCGATACCCTCGGCTTCCACGCCGTATGCTGATTCTGTCATTGTGTGTCGTCAGGGACTCCGGGTACCTTTGGTCCATGCGATCGTATAGTGCTTTCGAAAATCGGAACGAATTGTTCCTCACAGTTGCAAAAATGGCTGACAGCGGCCGAATGGACCGACGCATGACCGGGTCGAATTGGCCCTGTCTTCGTCATGGACCGGCCGATGTGGACATACGCTTAAGGGCGTCGGTGATTTACCTCCACCACATGGCACAGACCGAACCGGCACAAAAGCGGTTTGAACTCCTGCACCAATTAGTGGGGGCTGAGTGGGGCGGGGCGGCGCTGAACGCGCTCGTTGATGGCTACGAGCGCCGAACGTCGTATGCCGTCGAGGAGACGACGACGTCGGCCGACGATCTCTCTATCCGGGTGAAGATCCGGATCCTCCAGGAACGGGCCCCGGATGCCTGGATCGAGTGGCCGGGCCAGCACATCACGCCGTACATCGACACCGGTGCAGTCCGAGACATCACCGACGTCTGGGAGGAGAACGGGCTCGTGGATGCCTTCACCGAGGGGGCCAAAGAACAGGTTCGCTTCGACGGCAGTTACTACGCAATCCCGCTGAACATTCACCGGATCAACAACCTGTTTTACAACGTCGAGATGGTCGAGCGAGCCGGTGTCAATATCGACGTCAACTCACCGCAAGCGTTCGTCGACGTCCTCGAACAACTCGATGATGCCCTCGACGTCGCGCCGTTTTTGATGGCACTCCGGAACCCCTGGGGAGCGATCCACGTCTGGGAGACGATCGTCCTCGGGGAGACCGATCCCCAGACGTATCGGGACATCATCAACGGGGATGCCGACCGCCACCGCGATGCTATCGCGTCGACGCTTTCGATTCTGGCACGCTATCTGGAATTCGCCAACGACGACGCGCAGTTCTCCTCGCTGCCCGACGCCAACGCCCACTTTGTCGACGACGAGGGGGCGCTGTTCCTGATGGGCGACTGGGCTGCCAGCGCGTACGATCAGGACGCCTACGGCGAGACCTGGGATACGATCCCGTTCCCGGGGACTGCGGGCGAGTATCCCATCAACATGGACGCGCTCATCCCGTCGAGTACTGCCGGCGACACGACGGCGATCGACGAGTTCCTCGCCTACGCCGGCTCCCGCGAGGCACAGACCGCGTTCAATCGTCACAAAGGTTCGACCCCACCCCGGACCGACACCGATCGCTCGGAGTTCACCGATTTCCTGCAGGATCAACAGGCCGACTTCGACGCCGCCACCTCACAGGTTCCGTCGATGGCCCACGGTCTGGCGGTTCATCCCGAGCAACTCATCGAAGTCAAGTCCACGATGGCGGAGTTCGTCTCCGACCCCAATCCGGCGACGACCGCCGACAGACTCGCCGATATCCTCTCTTGAGCGGGGTTATATCGGCCGCAGACGCTTGCACCTTCCACGGGTTCACTGCGCTGCGGTTCCATCGTTCATCCGTCAAAAGGGGGCCGCGTCGTGGCGGTGACTACGGCCGATAGGAAGCTTTTTACTGCCGAAATGGGAAAATCTCGCCGGGTGAAAACTTTGCCTGGAAATAGTACGTCAGATGGTGATCTGGACGATCGAATCGACCAGTATCGCCAGACAGCACAGGAGGTTCGCAGGGACATCATCGAGATGGTCTATGCGGCCCAGTCAGGGCATCCAGGCGGTTCGCTTTCGGCCGTCGAGTATCTGCTCTGGCTGTACAACGAGGAACTGAACGTCGATCCCGCGAACCCGTCGGATCCGGATCGTGACCGTCTCATCTACAGTAAAGGTCACGCGTGTCCGGTTCTGTACGCGCTGCTCGCTCGATACGACTTCGTCGACTGTGACCCCAACGAGGAGTTCCGCCGGCTTGGCGGGGAACTGCCGGGCCACTCCTCGCCGAAGGTCCCGGGCGTCGAATTCCCCTCGGGCTCGCTCGGTCAGGGTCTCTCGTACGCGAACGGACAGGCGATGGGAGCCGACTTCGACGACCGTGACTACGACGTCTACGCCATCCTGGGCGACGGCGAGACCCAGGAAGGCAACATCTGGGAAGCCGCGATGTCCGCGGGCGAGAAGGAACTCGACGTCGTCGCGATCGTCGACCGCAACAAGAAACAGAACGATCTCCCCGTCGCCGAGACGATGGAGATCGATCCGCTGGCCGAGAAGTTCGAGGCCTTCCGGTGGGACGTCTGGGAGGTCGACGGCCACGACTTCGGCGAGATCGCCGAGGCCTTCGAGGAGATCAACGACGCGGACGGCCCGCGCCTGCTGATCGCAAACACCGTCAAGGGCTACCCGATCGACTTCATGGAGGCCCAGCCCAACGGCTATCACGCCGGGGCGATCACCGACGACGAACTCGACGAGGCGATGGAAGAGCTTGGCTTTGACCCCGACACCGTGGAGGTGAGCACGAAATGAGCGAGAAGATTTCGACCCGGAACGGCTTCGGGAACGGACTGCTTCGCGAGGCTGAGGAACGTGAGGACTTCATCGTCATGGACGCCGACCTGGCGAAATCCACCCGCGGGGGCTGGTTCCGTGACGAACTCCCCGAACGCTGGATCAACGTCGGCATCTCCGAGCAGGATCTGTTCGCCACGGCAGCCGGCATCGCCGAAACCGGTCGCCCTGTCTTTGCCAACACCTTTGCCATCTTCTCCGAGCGTGGCTTCGAGCAGGTGCGCCAGCAGATCGCCCGCCCGAAGCGCAACGTGACCGTCGTCGGCAGCCACGCCGGCGTCATCACGGGCGAGGACGGCCCGAGCGCCCAGACCATCGAGGACATCTCGGCGTATCGCGGCCTGCCGAACATGCGCGTCATCTCGCCGGCCGACGCCGTCGAGGCCAACGCGCTCGTGACTGCCCTCGCCGAGGACGACGATCCCGCCTACCTCCGCCTCATCCGGGAGTCCGTCCCCGTCATCCACGACGAGGACGATTACGAGCCGGAGATCGGCAAAGGCGAGGTTCTTCGCGATGGCTCGGACGTGACGCTGATCGCTCACGGCGCGATGGTCCACGTCGTCCAGGAAGCCGCCGAAGTCCTGGCCGAGGATGGTATCGACGCCCGCGTGATCAACATGTCGACGATCAAACCTATCGACGAGGAACTCATCGTCGAGTCCGCCGAGCAGACCGGTGCCGTCCTCACTGCCGAGGACCACAACGTCATCGGCGGGCTGGGCAGTGCGGTCGCCGAAGTGCTGGCCGAGCAGCAGCCGACGCCGATGAAGCGCGTCGGCATCGAAGACGAGTTCGGGACCTCCGGCAACGGGCTGGACCTCTACGACTACTACGGCTTCACCGGTGAGGACATCGCCGAGACGGCGAAAGACCTACTGGCGTAAGCCGACTAGGAGGATTGCAACCATGAGAACATACATTGATTCAGCGGAAGTCGAAAACGTACGGGAAGCATACGAACTCGGGCTGGTCGACGGGGTCACGACGAACCCGTCGCTGGTCGCCGGGACCGACCGGGAGTACCGGGACATCATCGACGAGCTGACGGAGTTCGTCGATGGCCCGATCAGCGTCGAGGTCATCGCGACCGACTACGAGGAGATGCTCGAGGAGGCCCGGGAGTACGACACCTGGGGCGACAACATCGCGGTCAAGCTGCCGATGACCCGCGACGGCATGAAGGCTCTCCGGACACTCACCGCGGAGGGTGTCCAGACCAACATCACGCTGATCTTCTCCGTCAACCAGGCACTCATCGCCGCGAAGAACGGCGCGACAATGGTCTCGCCGTTCATCGGCCGCCTCGACGACAACGGTCACGACGGCGTCGGCCTCATCGAGGACATCCGCGAGGTCTACGACAACTACGACTTCGAGACGGACATCCTCGCGGCGTCGCTCCGCCACCCCTACCACGTCCAGGAGGTCGCCAAGGCCGGCGCGGACATCGCGACGCTGCCGCCGAGCGTCGCCGACAAGATGTTCGACCACCCCCGCACCGACAGCGGGCTCGAGGCCTTCCTCGACGACTGGGGCGACCGCGAGAGTCCCGCACTGAAGTAACGACGCGACATCTTCGTTTTCACGGAGTCGATAGAACGCAGAAACTGACCTCCAGCGCTACGATTTGATCAGCCGTCGTTACTCCGCCATGCCCCAGACCTCGTCGTCCCACGATCGGGCGCGGTCGTCGTAGGACGGTTCGCCACGATCGAGGTCGTCGATGCGGGCGTGCTCGTCGTCGTCGAGTTCGAAGTCGAAGAGATCGACGTTCTCCTCGATGTGACTTCGGGAGGTCGAGCGCGGAAGCACGACGATATCCTTCTCGACCGCCCACCGGAGGGCGACCTGAACGGGCGTCTTGTCGTATTTCTCGCCCAGTTCCTGCAGTGTCGGATCCGAGAGAACTTCGCCCCGGGCGATCGGCGCGGCCGCCTCGACGACGATGTCGTTGTCCTGGCAGTACTCGACGAGTTCGGTGCGCTGGAAGTAGGGATTGAACTCGATCTGATTGACCGCGATCGGCACGTCGGCGACGTGCTGGGCAGCACTCAGCTGGTAGCGGCTGAAGTTCGAGACACCCACGTTCCGGACCAGCCCCTCCGCTTTGAGCGTGGCCATTGCATCCATCGTCTCGCGCACGGAGATGGCGGGGTTGGGCCAGTGGATCAGATAGAGGTCGAGATAGTCCGTCCCGAGGTCCGCCAGGGTCTGTTTGGCCGTCTCGATCACCGACTCGTAGTTGAGGTGCTTGGGGAGTACCTTCGAGGTCAACAAAAGGTCCTCGCGGTCGTGCTCGGCCAGGACCTCGCCCAGCGCGGCCTCGTTCATGTACCCCTCGGCGGTGTCGACGTGGGTGTACCCCGACTCGAGCGCGATCTCGACCGGTTCCTGGACGGTCTCACCCTCGAGTTCGTACGTTCCTTTGCCGACGACGGGCAGTTCGTCGCCACTCGGCAGTTTCGTGGTTGGGACAGGCATTGTTCGATCGAATATTCGCTTCCCCGGGTCTTAACATACCCGCTCGACGCCTCTTCTGACTGGGCCCTCAGCTGAGTGCGGCGACGACCTCGCCGATCTCTCGGAGTTGGTTCGCGGGATCATCAGCGGTCGCGATCGCCGAGGCCGCACCGGTCGCGTCCACCCCGAGTTCGAAGGCCCGATCGACAGCTTCGGCGGTCGAGATTCCACCGCCGACGCGGACCTTCGTGTCCGGAGCCACCTCGTCACGCATGGCGAGAAACGCCTCGATGCGGTCGGGATGACTTCGAGAGATCGCCCGGTCGGTCGAGATGTCGCCGGGGCGCTCAAAGAGCAGCTGGTCCGGTTCGAATGCCGCGACGGCTCGTCCCATCGCCACGCTGTCGACGCAGACAATCGCGTCCAGCCCGACGGCCTGGCACCGGTCGATCTTCCGTTCGATGTCGGCGAGGGTATCGCGGTTCTCGGCGTGGTTGATGACCGCACCGACCGCGCCAGCTTCCGCGAGTGCCTCGGGGAGGAGCTTTCCGATGCCGCGACCCGGCTCGACGGGATCGACGGCCGGCGCGGTGACGGGCAGGTCGGTTTCCCTGGCGACCAGCCGAATATCAGGCACCTGTGGCGTCAGGACGAAATTTGCGCCGGTCTCGTCGCTCACCTGTTCGACTTTCTCGGCCAGCGCCAGGCCGTCAGCCCCCCACGTCCCCGGGTACACTTTGTAGTTGATCTGGAAGTGTGGATACGGGAGATTCATTGGGTTTCGCTACTCGTGTCTCGAGCAAAAATCCCGCGCTGAATGCGTCTCGACTGCTGGCCATTCGGCTGACCCACTCACCGTTCGTCGAGAAACGCTCCACACTGTGATCGACCGAGGTCCATCAGCTCGGCGATGAAGTCCGGATCACGGTCGAGTTTCGTCGAGCAGTGGTAATCGCGGCCCATCTCGATGCGGTGGATCTCCGTCTGTGCGAACTCTTCGGTCGGAAGTTTTCCCTCGGCGACCCACTCGTTGATCTGCTCGACGAACCCCAGTTCCTGGTTCAGCGAGATGTTACCCGACAGCTCGTTTCGCCGGTCGGCAATCTCCTCCAAGGTCGTCGGTTCGCCTTCCAGTTCCTGGGGATTGATCTGGATGATCCAGAGCTCCTCGGGCTTGCGCTCGGGTGGCTGATGCATCATGTCCCGAACGGGTGGGTTCTGTGAGAACAGCCCGTCCCAGTGGTAATGGCCGTGGATCTCGACCGCTTCGAAGACGTTCGGGACGGCTGCCGACGCGAGAACAGCCTCGACGGTAACCGCCTCGTCGACGAACGTCTCGAAGACGCCCGCGTTGACGTTGACCGTTCCGACGACGAGCTCCGGCGTCTCGTGCCGACAGAACGCGGGGATCGCATCGAAGTCGATGTGCGTCTCGAGTACCTCGCGGATGCGCTCCTTGCCGATCTCCTCGCCCGGCACCTGGTAGGGACTGATCCGGGGGAGTGGCCAGCCGCTGTCGCCCAGCCGGTTGAGGCTCGTCAGCCAGGAATTGAGCAGCCGATCGCCGTACTCGTCGGCCGCGAGGTCATCCCAGATCGACGTGACCAGGTCGGCCGCCCGGTCCGGTCCCTCGGTGACCAGCCCGTACCACACCGCCAGCGCGTTGAACGCCCCGCCGGACGTCCCGCTGATCCCGACGAGTTCGAACTCCTCGTCCCAGTCACACTCCCGGAGTAACTCCTCCAGGACGCCCGCCGTAAACGCCGTGTGGCTGCCGCCGCCCTGGCAGGCGATGGCCACGTTCGTCGTCTCACTCATCTGTGAACTGACTCACACGCCACTCACTCATAGGTGGTGGTGTAGCCGCCGTCGAAGCAGAGGTCGCCGCCGTTGAGATGACTGGCGTGGCTCGAAAAGCCGAAGACGAAGAGGTTCGCGACTTCGGCAGGCGTCATCATCTCCTTGGTTCGGGCCTGACCGAGCATCACGTCCTCGACGACTTCCTGCTCGCTGATGCCACGCTCCGCGGCGGTGTCCCGGATCTGGTTGACCATCAACGGCGTCAGGACGTATCCCACCGAGACAGAGAATCCGCGCAGGTCACCCTCGCCCTCGGCGGCGATCGACCGCGTCAGGCCCGTAATGCCGTGTTTGGCCGTGATGTAGGCCGGCTTGGCCTGGGTCGCGTAGTGGCCGTGCACCGAGGACATGTTCGCGATGGCTCCCACGCCGTCCTCGGTCTCGCGGATGTGCGGCATGGCTCGCTTCGCGGTGTAGAAGGGGGCGCGAAGCATGATGTCCGTCAGGAGATCGTATTTCTCCATCGGGAACTCGGCGATCGGATCGATGTGTTGCATCCCGGCAATGTTGGCGACGTATCGCAGATCGCCTTGCTCGGCGGCGGCCTCGACGACGGCATCAACGTCATCGTCGTCTGTTAGGTCAGTTTCGACGGGGTGGTACGGGCCAGGTAGATCGAATTCGTCGATCAAACCGCCCGTCTCGGTGAGTCCATCTTCGTCGACATCCGCGCCGACGACCGTCAGGCCGTTCGCCGCGAGTGCGACCGCCGTCGCCTGGCCGATGCCGGAGGCTGCGCCCGTCACGAGTGCGACGCTCTCTTCGGTGAATCGAGGGTCTTCCAGGACGAGCAGGTCCTCGGGGGTCAGTTCAGGTGCGCTCAGATCGAAATCGTCACTCATACGGATAGCACTCACCCGCCCAACGGATAATGGTAGCTCACGGTGACGTAAGTTCCCCGGCGTCATCGACGCACTCACTCAACTGCTGGTCGCGGCGAACGCTGTAGCCACCAATCGTCGAATATCGGTACATACAGGGGGTTCCTCGACGGAAATCCCGTATCGAATGGGTGCCCACACGGTGTTTCGAGGCATGCTGGCCGGGCTGGCAGCCATCGGCTTTATCCTGACGTTTCTGTTCGCGCGGACCGGACTCGTGCCACCCGCGGTAATGGTTGGCTTCGGGGTCGCATCGCTGATCGCGCTGTTCGCTACGGGTGGACGGACGGCTCTGAGGCGATTACTCGGTCGTCCCGAGCCGGTCGATTCGCCAGCCGACGACTCTGATTGGTGGCTGTCCCAGCTCGAACCGGCGCTGGAACCGTCCTGGAACGCGTGGTCGGATCTGATTCTGACGGTTGGTCTGGCCGTGGTCGGCCTCGGTGCATTTGGAGTCCTCGTCACCGTGCGACGGGACGATCCGCCACTGGTGCTTCTGATCGTCGGCTTCTTCGGGCTCACCGGCGCACTCATCTCGGTCGGCTTTGCTATCAGCGGTGACACTTTTTGAGGGGGCACGGAATCGCCTGACTCCACAGACCGCACGCTGGTTGGTACAGCGCCCGAAAAGGAGCAGTTTTGATCCACACGCCCACGGGAAACGGGCAGTGTCGAAATGCACAGGGCGGCGGGAACGGCGTTCGGAGGGCCGAAGCGGGCGGAGACCGCATCTCGATGGGTTACCACACCCCCGCCATCCTGCGCAATTCCAGCTATACCCGGGTAGTTTGTAGCTTCTATCGTAATACAATACTTACTACCAATAGGAACAATACTATTTTTACAATCGAATCTGTACTTATATGTGGTAGTTTCATTAACGCCATGGCTATCAAAACATATCTACCGACCGAGACAGCTAGTCGGACGGGACAGTCAGCTGTCGTCCTGTAATTTGTGCCGGAACGCGTGGAGCACGTTCCAGCCGGTTTCCGTGAGTTCGATCTGTTTCTGGCGACCGACTGCCTCGACCGCGATGTAGCCGTCGGATTCGAGCGGATCGACGATATTGGCGTTCAACAGCGCGAACTTGGCTTTGTCGTTGGCCGGATCGGCCTCGGTCATGAAGGATAGCTCGGCGGCCTCGGCGAACTCGATCAGGTCTGACTTCTTGGCCGTGTAGGCGTCGGTGTTCGTCTCGGCCAGGTAGTCCAACACCGCCACCTGATCGTAGGAGACGGCCTCGATCGGATACGACGGGAGGACTTCCGCCTCCTTGAACCCCCGCGTTCGTGGGTTCGATTCGAGGTCCGGGACGTGCTCCTCGACGTGGACGTAGTAGGCAGTCGCGTCGGTCGCCATGCAGGCGATCGCGCTGCCGATGGCCGCGAGCTTCCCGGCGCTGGAGACGTTGACGCGAACCACGTCCTCGGCGTGTTCGGCGGCGACGGTGGTGACGACCGCGAGGACGTCGTAGATGTCGGCGAGATCGGTTTCTCGAAACGCGACCGCCCGGCTGTCCGCTTCGAGTTCCTCGACGAGCGCTTCTTGGTACGGTGTCAGGTGACGGTCTTGGTGGGCCGCCGCGAGCAGATAGACGCGGTCGGCGTCGTGCTCGCGGATCGGCGAGAGAATCCGGTCGTGCTCGTACCCCAGGGGCACGACGTGGACTTCCTCGATGGGTTGCATGTCACAGATACCAACGCCGATTGTCAGGAACGTTTCGGTCGTCGACGAGACCGATCCCTCTCTACGGACCTCAAGTTCGTTCACGCCAACAGCTCGACGCCGAGCACCAACGCGCCCACGAGCCCGAAGACGATTCCGAGACCGACTTCCATCAGGTCGCTTGGAACGTACTTGCCGACCCGAGTCCCGATCGTTCCGCCGACGAGTACGCCCGGGATCGACCAGGCGACGACGTACCAGACCGGCGAGGCCGACAGCGCGTGGACGATCGCGCCTGCGCCAGCGGCGATCCCGAGCGTGAAGACACTCGTCGCGACTGCGACCCGCGGCGGGAGGCGACACCGGACGATGAGCTGGGTCGTGACGATTTCGGGCAGGCCAGCGCTGATGAGGCCCGTAATGAACCCACCGACGGTCGAGAGTGTCAATCCGGGCGCTCGCCAGCACGTCTCGTAGGTGAACGTCTCGCCGTCGGCCGCTTCGATCGTCGTCGTGCCGCGGCCAGTGTTTTGTGCTTCGAGGAACTTTCCCTCGCCTTCCCCGGGTTCGCAGTCCTCCGGTGGATCGTAGTAGACGAGGAAGGCACCGAGCGCGATCAGTCCGGCACCAAACAGCAGTTTCAACAGCGTCGGATCGACGGCGTGAGCGAGCAGCGCGCCGACGACGACTGCGGGGACCGCGCCGGCCAGTAGCCACTTCGCGGTGTCGTAGTCCACGACGCCCTGCTTGACGTAGGATCGGAGCCCGTTGCCCATCCCGAAGACCTCCGTCAGGAGGCCGGCCCCGATGGCCTGGGCGGGCGTCAGCCCGACGCCGAGCATGAAGAAGGGGCTGAAAAAGAGCGCCCCGGAGACGCCGGCGGCCAGCGCGACCGTCGAGAAGACGATCGACGCCGGAAAGACCCACCAGTGGGCGAGGAACTGCTCGGTCGGGAACGCCGCGACTGACGGGAGCTGGCCCGTGATCGCGACCATGCTCATCGAGGTCAGCGCGCCGAATGCGACGAACCGGTTCCCCTGAACTGGCACGTCCATCGCTACGCGAAGAAGTCGGCGACCCGTTCGTCGCTTGGCGTCCAGCCGACGAACTCGCCGCCTTCGAAGGGCAGATCGACCGACGCGATGTAGTTACACAGCCCAACGTAGAAGTCGACGATGAGGCCGATGGCGACGATTTCCCCGGGCTCGTAGATTTCCGCGAGCGCATTGTGGATCTGGTCGGTCACCTCGCCGTTGGCGACTGCGCGCGCGTACTGGAGAAGAACATACTCCTCGTCGTCAAACACCGAGAAGTCGTCGCCGCCGATGGCGCGCATTTCGCTGGTTTCGACACCCCTCGGCCGGGCGATGTCGACGTGCTGGTGCCACTCGTACCGGGCCTGGTGGGTCCGTGCAACCGTGAGAATGACGAGTTCCTTCGTCCGCGGGGTCAACTGGTCGTACAGCGTGTTGAGGTACTCCAGCGTGGCTTCCAGCACCTCGGGGTTGTGCGCCCACACGCGGAAGATGTGGCGATCACCCAGGTAGTCGTCGGTGAAGAGGTGATGGTACGCCTCCGGAATCTCGTCGATGTCGAGCAGGTCGAGTCGGGTCACGAGAGGACGTGTGTGAGTGCGAGTTAAATCTGCATCTCACGTTGTGGTAACCCCTCTCGTTGACAGCAGTTGCGTTCTGGATTGTCCGGCGGTTTCTGGTCCTTTACCCGGGCAACACGGCACAATCGTTACCGGAGCCGCAGGATAGCAAGCACTAGCGCCCGGAGGCGAACCTCGACTGGCCCCACTGCGAGTCGGCCTGACAGCCGCCCGGGCACGGCGTCCGCCCCGGCGATCGCAATCACGGCACTGCCGACGCGGACCTCGGCGGTCAGATCAGCCGCCGAAAGCACCCGCGAAAGCTGCGGTAACCGGTCGCGTTCACTTCGTAATAGACGGAACCCGGCCCACACTGACGGCACCTGGATGCGGATCCGATCCTCGACAGTACTGATAGCGAGGTCGATGTCATTGACGGTGACCGAAAGATTGGCGGTGACACTGAGGTCGGGACCGCGTCGAGCGAGACTCTCTACGGTTGCGAGCAGGTCACCGCTCGCTGGCACAGTTACTCACGCTCGTTGGTCGTGACGCGGACCGTTCCGTCGACGTGCCAGTGTGCGTGCTCGGCGTCATCGCCGACTTTGCTCGGAACGGCCACGTCGAGATCCTCGAAGTCGTAGACGATTTCGGCGCCCCGACCGGTCAGTCGATCGTACAGCCCGACAGCCAGCTCGGGCCAGTTGGTCGTCTCTTCGATGGTGTTCTCGGCACCCGTGTCAGATTCACTCATCATTTTCAATTAAGGTTCACTACAGATATACCTGTGCCACGGGATGAAGTTGGCCGCAAAGCAACGCCTTGTCGATCCCCGAGGATCCGGCCAGCTCAGAGCGGTCATGGACCGATGAAGTGCCCGGTCTCTTCGTCGCCACTATGTTGGTTTGCATCTCGTTCGTGTAGCCAGCATCCTTTTTGAGACCCACAGTGTTGCGTTCCGTCGCGGACAATACAGCTGTTTGATCCTGTCGCACCCATCACAGCTGTTTGATCCTGTCGCACCCATCACAGCTGTTTGATCCTGTCGCACCCATCACAGCTGTTTGATCCTGTCGCACCCATCACAGCTGTTTGCTCAGGGTTCGCTTATCGATTCACGTGTCCGCCTGCTGAATATCGCGGTTTCACTACTGTCGCCTATTTGTTCTGCGTCCTCTCGGCACCTCCGGTCGGTTACCTCCCTGTGACTGCCTTTCTCGCCCCTCAGCAAGCGGTTATATACTGGACTCCGTCAGCGTAACCACGGCGACTAAGGAGACCGAGCATCTGTCCGGCCGCCGATCTCATGATTCAGTGCTGTCGTCACCAACCAATGCATACCAACACAGATCGCTGATGGAACGAGCCAACTGCCCGGTGCTGGCCGCGACCGTCGAGTATTACGACAGCACCGGTGGCCCTGTCACGCCGGCAGCTATCACGGACACCCTTGACCGTGACGAGGCGGCCGTTGCAACACGGTTTCGGCAACTCGTCGACTGTGAGTTGCTCGCGCCCGTTCAGGACGGGTACCGACCGACCGTAACCGGCCGGGAGTTCCTCGATCTCGATGTCGAGTGCGGGCCGATCATCGTGGACACGGACGATTCCTCGTGACTGACGCGCGCGAAACTCCTATAGGCGACCCACCCAGTGATTGAGCCACACTGCAACGATCGATGAGCCACGAGAACTCCGAGGAAGCCCCGGCGTTTCGCTCCGAGACGGCTACAGACGGTGACATCACCGATCGGCCCTACGCAATCTATCGGTGTACCGACTGTCGGAACGTTGTCCTCTCGATGCAGGATTGTGACGGTGGGATGACCTGTCACGATGAGCCGATGGAGCGCGTCACCAAGGCGGCGATGGATATCGAGCCACCGGATCTTCGGGAAGTTCTGCTCGACGCCTTCGGCCTCCCGAAAGCGGGCCTGGATATCTGTCTGTGTGTCATCGGCGAGGGACCGCTCTCGCCGTCGGAAGTCGCCGCTCAACTCGATTACGACGAGAGTACGATCCGGTCGTATCTGAACGAACTCGTCGATCTGGGACTCCTCCAGCAGTCTCAGCTCAACCGCGAAGGTGGCGGGTTCGTCTCGGTCTTTCACTCGGTGGACTTAGACGAAATGCGACGCGAAACGTTGACGGGATTTTACGCCTGGGCCGGCGAGGCGGCTGCCCTCATCGAGGAGGCCAACCTCACCAAGGCGGAGTACGTAGATGCCGATCACGAGGAATCGCTCGATGCGATCTTCTGGGAGGAGTTCGACGGCGCTCGACAGAACGACCAGTAGCGCTCTGTGTGCAGTTCCACTGCATTCACGCGATTCCGAACCCGCCAACGAGGAGCCGGACGCCGATCACGGTCAACAGACTAAGCACGACGAACTGGCGCTCACGCTCGCCGACGATCGCGCGCAACCGTTTCCCGACGGCGACGCCGACGACGGCTGGGACGACAGCAACGAACGAGGCTGCCGCGAGCCCGGGGCTGGGGTAGAGCCCGAGCGCGCCGGCCGCGCCGATCCGGATCCCGTTGAGTCCAAGAAAGACCATCGCGACGACGCCGACGAACAGGCCGTGCGAGAGGTTACAACTTCGGAGATACGCGACCAGCTGGACGCCGACGTTCGTCCCGCCGAACAGCAGGCCCGAGACGGCACCCACGCCGAGCATGCCTGCGGTCGATTCGACGAAACAGTCCTTTTTCGCGCGGTCGAGCCCGGGAACCCGCAGGTGGCGCTGTGTACTGAGGACGAACCCCAGCGAGAGCACGCCCAGGCCGACCTTCAGCGGTCCCTGGGGGACGCGATCCAGGACGACGAGACCCGCCAGCGTCCCGACCAGTGCGGCGACCATCAGCGGCCAGAATCGACGACCGCAGGTTCGGAGGTCCGTGAGTGAGAGGTCACCGAGCAGCGAGAGGTTCACGCCCAGGATGGGTGCGATCATGAACACGACCGCCGTGGTGGGATCGATGGCCGTCGCCAGGGCCATCGTCCCGACGAGAGCGAATCCGAAGCCAGCCAGGCCATTGACTGCGCCAGCGACGACGATCACGACAGTTATGGCCACGACCAGTTCCGGCGTGAACGCCGAGAGCATGCGTTTCGCTACGGCACCAGCGGTCTAAACGATTGGTTACCGTCCGGTAACCCGAATGACCTGTCACGTATTTCTTTAGGTATTCCGTCCGTGGTCCAGACCATGGTCTCGAACACGCGACTGTACGGCGCGTCGATCGCCTTCGCTTCCGGGCTATACTCGCTGTGGAGTGCCAGTTCGGCGAGCGAGATGGTGACAAGCAGCTGGCTCATGCTCGGTCTCGGCGTCCTCGTGCTGGTTCACGGCACCGTCCTGCTGACGGATCTCGCCGACCGACTCGGGACAGCCAGCGGGCCGCTGATGATCGGCTACGCGGCGGTCATGCTGCTCAACCAGGCGTTGCTGGCGAACGGCATGCTGGACGACGGCAGCGGGATGGGCACGGGAATGGACGGCGGGATGGGGATGGGCGGGAGCGCGATGACCAGTGGGATGGGCTGGGACGCCGGCATGGTCGCACTCGCCCTTCTCATGCTCGTCAGTGGGCTCATCATGACGCGGGACAGCGGTGCAATGTCGGATTCCGACGGGATGTAAGAAACCGTCGGTCCAGTCCGGTTACTCGCCGTAGATGTCGCCGCGGATATCCGCGACGAATTCGGCGAGGTCACGAGCGGCTGCCGTATCCAGAATGAGGATCGTGCCCGAGTCCGCGTCCCGCGGGAGGTGGAGGATCACTCGCTCGTCGAAGACGTGGGCACTCGCGCGATGTTCACCTTCGTACTCGCTGGCTTCCGGACTCTCGCGCCGCCGGCGATCCGTACGGATGTCCGCGAGGACGTCCGCTTCCAGGTCCGAGTCGTGGAGATCCTCGACGTCCTCCCGGCGGTAGACGTCGCGATGGCGCGTCTCGTCGTAGATCACGATCGCCTGCAACGTCTCGCCCGCATGTGACTTGACGTGTTTGACGACGTCTTCGAAATCTTCCGGCATACCTTGGTGTTCAGTGGCACACGGTTTTATATTATGGTTAGACCCCCATCCTGTCTTTTCTCGCCCCGGCTGAGTGCGTGGGATTCCCGACCTAATACTTAAATCCATCGGTGATCTGGACGGTCAGTGCCCACCCGGGACACGTTAAATATGTATTCGGTATAACGTGTTCGTAGATCATGAGTTCCGACGCCCAGACGGCGACGAGCGTTCCCGAACAAACGATGGCGAACCCACCACGGTTTTTCGAACCCGGGGAGGCGTTCGATACGATTCAGGAGATCACCGGACGGAAGTGGCACCTTCGGATCGTCTACCACCTTCTGGAGGCGGGCCCGATGGGTTTCAGTGCACTTAAGCGGATTCTGGACGGGGTCTCTTCGAAGATGCTCTCAGAGAGCCTTTCCGCCCTGGAAGCACAACGGATCGTCGCCCGTGAGATCGTCAGCGACCAGCCGGTGCGCGTCGAATACTCTCTCACCGACCGCGGTTCGGCACTGGAACCAGCTATCGCGGCACTCCTCCAGTGGGACGCCGAGTTTGACCGCGTGGAGGACGATTGATGGCTCACTACGACGTCGTCGTGATCGGTGGCGGCACCGGAAACAATGTCGCAGCGGCCGCTGCCGACGCCGGGCTGGACACGGCACTGATCGAGAAGGGATCGCTCGGCGGCACGTGTCTGAATCGCGGGTGTAACCCCTCGAAGATGCTCATCCAGGCCGCAAATGCTGCCCAACAGGTGCAGGACGCTGACCGATTCTTTCTCGACGCTTCTCTGCATGACGTGGATTTCTCTGCCATCGTCTCCGACATGGACGAGACACTGTCCGGACTTGCCGAGGGGATGGAAGCCGACTACCGGGCAACGGACGATCTGACGCTGTACGACGACGAGGCTGTCTTCGTCGACGAGCGGACGGTTCTGGTCGATGACGAGCACGTCAGCGGCGAGAAGCTTGTCGTCGCCGCCGGGAGTCGGCCGTTTATTCCGCCGATCGAGGGGCTCGGAACCGTCGAATATCTCACGAGTCGCGAGGCGCTCTACCTCGACGAACAACCCGAGAGTCTGGTGATCATCGGCGGGGGGTACATCGCGGTGGAACTGGGATACGTCTTCGAGACGCTGGGGACCGACGTCACGATCATCGAGAGCGGCGAGACGTTGCTCGGCCGGGAGGATCCCGAGGTCAGCGAGGCGTTCACGGAAATCGCCCGAAAGCGCCACGACGTTCACACCGGCTATCGTGCGACAGCGGTCGAACCGCTCGGCGAGGGCGTCCGCGTCTTTGCCGAGGGTGGTGACGGTGGCGACGACGTCATCGAATGTTCCGGCGAGGACGTGCTCGTGGCCGCCGGTCGGCGGCCGAACACTGACTCACTCGACGTCGCGTCGGCGGGCATCGAGACCGACAACCGGGGCTTCATCGTGACCGACGAACGCCTGCAAACCAGTGCCGAGAACGTCTGGGCCCAGGGCGACATCGCGGGCAACGCGATGTTCAAGCATGCCGGCGATTACGAGACCCGCGTGGTGATCGACAACGTTGTTCACGACGCCGGCCGGGAAATCGATCTCTCTGCGCTGCCCCACGCTGTCTTCACAGAGCCACAGATCGCCGGCGTCGGCGCGACGGAAGCCGAACTCAAGACAGCTGATCACCCGTACGTCGTCGGTCGGCAGGCCCTGGCTGACACACCGATGGGACGGGCGAAGAAACTCGAGGAAGGGTTCGTGAAAGTACTCGCTACTCCCGACGGCGAGATACTGGGCTGTCACATGCTCGGCGAGGAAGTCTCGACGATGATCCACGAGGTGCTCGTGGCGATGCGGGCTGGTTCGGGGCAACTTAGCGACATCACTGATACGATCCACGCCCATCCGACGCTGAACAAGGCCGTCGAGTACGCTTTCCGGGACGCCCTGGACGCCTGATCGCGGAAACTGCAACTCGCGAGACCGGGCGCCGAAAAATGTACTAACAGGTACCCACACGTCATAACATATAACCGCCTGCGCGACGGACGCCTCAATATGAGTGGTTCGAGCTACGATACGACGATTCAGTTCCGCGCCGGGTCCGAAAAGGAGGCCGCAGAACTGCTCGACGAGGTCCATATCGGGGGCATCAACGTGAGTGAGCTCGCCCGGACAGGCCTGGTCGAGATGCTCCGCCGGTCGCTTGACGAACGGGATGAGATCGCAATTTACGAACGATATAGCCGCGACGAGATCGACGAAGACGTGGCTCGGGTTCTTCTCGGTGAGAAGATCGACCGGATGGAAGCGGAGCGAGACGCCTTCGAGTCGGCAATGGAGCGGGACACCTCGACGTTCCTCGCTGAGAGCGATGGCGAGTGACCCTCGCCACCCACTCCTGGCCGATACGAGCTCCCTGATTGCCGTTGCGAACACCGACCAGTGGGACGTACTGGCGGACTCGCTCGCGTTGACCACCACGAACGTCTGCAAGCACGAACTGCAGAACCACGTCAACTCGAACACGTACGCACCGGAAGGAAGCCGCGAACAGTACCTGAAAGAAGGCAGTGAGCGCGTGCTTGAGCACGTAGACGATGATTCCTCGTCGTGGTCGTGTGTGACTGTCGTTCCGCGCCCCCACGGGCCGGATGCAGGTGAGCAATCGCTACAGCAGGAGCTGTCCGCACACGGTGACGCCTACCAGGTCGTCTCGCTGCTCGATGGAGCCGCACGCCGGTCGATCAGGCGGCTGGTCGAGGACCACGGATACGACGTTGACGTTGTGGGGCCGCCGTATCTTCTCTACGTTCTATTTGATAATGACTTCATTTCGAAGGCTGCATTCTGCGAGGCGACGGGTGAGATGATCCGGACGGAAGGGTGGACGGGCTACGAAGTCGTCAAGCACGCCTGGACAAGCATTCCCGTTGACTGTGCCGAGTTCCTCGACGACGACATCCTCCCACCCTGAGAGTCAGTCAAACGGGACGCGACTGATACGGATTGCTCTAAACGAAAAGTAGCGCGAGTTCCCCGCCCTTCCGAAAACCTACGGTTTTCGGCTTTCGCAAATCTTCGATTTGCGTCAACACCGTGGGCGGGGGTGAAGCGCGTCACTTCGGCGCATGTTCCGTCTCTTCGATATACCGCTCAACCACCTCTTCCGACACCGCTCCCGTTGTTCCCACGTAGTACCCGACCTTCCAGAACCCACCGCCCCAGAAATACGACTCCCGAATCTCAGGGTACCGCTCCAGCAAGTGCTTTCCCGAGTACGACTTGAACTGCCGGGCAAGGTCGGCTGGACTGTGCTTCGGGTCTGCTTGCACGAACAGGTGAACGTGGTCATCTGCGATCTCCAACGTAAGGATCTCGTGCCCAAAGTGGTCAGCAGCCTAACCTAACAGATCCCGGATATCGTCTTCAATCACGTTGAGAACCAGGTGGCGGTACTTCGGACACCAGACGAAGTGATACTTGCAGGAACTAATAGAATGTGCATGACTGCGATACTCCTCTATCCCTAATCCCTACATTTATGACAGTCTGGAACGATTGTCAAAGCATGGGTGAAGAAGCCACGAAGACGATTCAGACGCGCCTCCATATAGCGTCTGGTGAGCGGTCGTGGCTTCACGACGCCCGCCTCGCCTCACGCGAGATATTCAACCAAACCATCCACCTCAAACAACAGGGATACACGCGCACTAAGATTCAGCAGGAGGTTGATCGCGACGACTTCTTGCGGAACAACAAGTGCGCGGTCGTCGGCAAAGCACTCCAAACATGGGACTCCTACCAGTCACTCCTTGACTGGTGGCGCGAACAAGATGACCCTGATGGTGGCAAGCCGACGCCGCCGAGTACGGACAAATCTGGTGCGTACCCGCTCGTGATGGCGCACACGGAAGGCTACCGCCTCACCGTGGACGACGACACGAACCGCGTCCAAGTCCGCATCAGCCCAAAACCCTACAAGAAGGTAACAGGCCACCTTCGGGGTGAGCCAGACGCGATGGACGAACTTCGAGACGCCATCACGTCGGATGAGGTGGATGTGGGGCAGGCCGAACTCCTGTACCGCGATGGCGTGTACTACCTACACGTCACGGTCACACGCGAGTTCGACGTGCCCGACCCCGACATCAGCGACACGCTCGTCGGAGTGGACATCAACGAGCGCAACGTCGCACTCACCGCCCTCGACCACGAGACAATGCGGACGAAGGGCACGCTCGTCCTTGACTACGGACGAGTCAAGCAGGAACGCCAACGCTACCACACCATCACTACTCGCTGTCAAGAACACGGCAAGACGAGCATCCACCGGAAACTCGGTGACAAAGAGGAACGATTCACCGAGTGGGTGTTGCATCGGCTCTCCCGTGCTGTCGTGGCGTTCGCAGAACAGTTCCCGAACCCGGTCATCGTGTTCGAGGATATGGAGGGTATTCGCGAGGAAATGCAGTACGGGTCGTATATGAACCGCCGGTTGCACAAACTGCCGTTCCACAAGTTCGAGACGTTCGTCTCGTACAAGGCGACGTGGCTAGAGATTCCCACGGACACTGTGGATGCGTACTACAACTCGAAGACATGTTCGTGCTGTGGTGAGCGTGGGGATCGTCAAGGACGGCGGTTCCGGTGTCCGAACGACGAGTGTGACGTGGTGCAAGACCACGCTGACCGGAATGCGTCGGTGAACATCGCGTGGCGCGAGAAGGCGAAACTTGACGGTAATAATGCGGATTACCGGACTCACAAAACCCAGCCGCAGGTTCGGTTGGTGCGTCTGTCCGGGTCGGGGCGTGTAAGCCGCCCAACCTCATCCCGCTCGCTTGCCGAGCAGGGAGTGCTAGCGCACGGCTGAGGGAATTACAAAAGCCTCGGGCTTCCGAAAACCGCAGGTTTTCGGCTTTCGCAAATCTCCGATTTGCGTCAACACCGCGCCCGAGGTTGTTTACGTCATCACAATATCGACCGCCTGCAGTCGGATCGTCGTCACGGTAAACAGGTAGAGCAATCTGTATGAGAACAGATCGATCTCACGCTCCCGTCGCTAACACTCCACCAGTGAGCAATCGAAGACGAACGACTCCTGGACCTCCTCGACAGTATCGATCAGATCCTCGGCGGCGGGCCGATCGTCGATCGAGTCCCCGCGGTGGGTGAAGATCACGTCGACGCTATCCCCTCGCGTGTCAAGCACGACGCTCTGGGGGAGTCGCCCAAGGAGGTCGTGCAGGTTCCCGACAGCGCCGTATCGCGTCGGCTGGTCGTACTGCTCGGCGACCCGCTTCTCGCCGTCGGCAAGCAGCGGGAACGGGAAGTTCTCAACCACGTTGTCCCGCCACTGTTCGGCGCGGTCGCGTGGTTCGGGCAGGATCGGCAGGACAGCCGTCTTGAGTTCGTTGAACGTCCGGGCGTGCTCGCTGATTTCGGACACCTGGGCTTTGCACTTCGGGCAGTGATAGTCCCGCAGGAAGAGCAAGACGGCAAAGTCCGAAGCGGCCACGACAGCGTCCAGACCCAGTGGGTCCGGCCCGACGCCGACGTTCGGTAGCTCGAAGTCGAATACGCCCTCGGCGAGCGTCGTCTCTGACATATCGGGCCGTTCGATATCGGGGCGTATCAACAGTCGGTACCGTCCCCGTAAGGCCCTGTGGCTGGCGTAACCCGCCTTCCGGTGCACGGAGCTATTTATAAATGTCCGCCGTTGGTGGAGTCATGTCCGAATCGAACGAACCGAGCGAGTACGACGTGGTGGTCGTCGGCGGCGGCCCGGCGGGCCAGTCGGCGGCGCTCTATGCCACGCGACTCGGCCACCGGACGGCGATCGTCGATGTTGGTGGCGGCCGAGCGGCGATGATCCAGGACGTCCACAATCTGATCGGCGTCCCCGAAGACGACAGCGGGATGGAGTTGCTTCAGACGGGCCGGGAGCAACTCGAAGGCTACGGCTGTGACTTCTATCGCGACCGGGTTGCCTCCTGTTCACGGGAGGGAGACGACATTCGGCTGGTGGGTAACTCCAACGAGTACAGTGCCACGGCGGTCGTTCTCGCGACTGGGTTCAATGACGTCCGGCCGGAGCCGCCGCTGCCTCGGACCGGGCGGGGGCTGCACTACTGTCTGCACTGTGACGCCCACATGTTCGTCGACGAACCGGTCTACGTCATGGGTCACGGCGAGAGTGCTGTCCACGTCGCGGGGATAATGCTCAACTTCACCGACGAAGTGGATCTGTTGACCCGCGGCGATGATCCCGAGTGGAGTGAGGGGACCGCCGAGACGATCGAAGGGCATCCGATCGATGTGATCCACGAAGACATCGCCGGGGTCCAGAACGGCGAGGACGGCTGGTTGAAAACGCTGGAGTTTGCTGACGGCGAGGTCCGGGAATACAAGGGCGGCTTCGCCATGTACGGTGCCGAGTACAACAACGGTCTCGCGCGGGAACTCGGGTGTGCGATCAACGACGACGGGACCGTCGAGGTCGACGATCACGGCCGGACAAGCGCCGACAACGTCTACGCTGTGGGCGATCTGACACCGGGCCACAATCAGCTCCCGATCGCACTCGGGGCCGGCGCGAAAGCCGGCATCGATATTCACTTCTCACTGCGTGACTTCCCCCGTGATCCCGACGTGCTGGACGCACAGGGTCCGGTTCGTGACGAAGAGGTCCCCGGCATCCCGGATCAGTTGCTCGAACAGGCCGTGGACTTCCACACCTACGGCGAGTGACGGCTAGGCGCTGGACGGTCGGAGCCTTCGCCGTTTCGGCAGTCTTCGCTTCGGCGGGCAAAGACCGAAGTGTCTTATTCACCTCTGACGAAGGAAGGGATACATGATCACGGGGACGTCGACTGCCCAGCCCATCGCGATGGAAGTCTCGAACATCCTTGGGGAGCCACTGGTCGATCTGGCTTTCGACGGGAGCGTTGAGGCGGCCGAGGACGTCACCGTCGGTGACGACGAGCGGGTCGTCATCGTCGGCTCAACCACGTCGAGTCAGGCCCACCTCGAACTGCTGGAACTCCAGGAGCGGGCCGTCCAGCGCGATCCCGACGAGATCGTCACGGTTATCGGCTACATGGGCTATTCCCGCCAGGACAAGCTGTTCAACCCCGGCGAGGCGGTCTCCGTCCGGGCGATCGCAAAGGCCCTCAGCCCGAGCACTGATCGGGTCTACTCGGTCAACCCGCACAACGTCTCGGTGCTGGATTACTTCGACGTTCCGGCCGAGCCGATCGACGCGGCCCCCCAACTCGCCGAGCCCCTGCCCGATGATCTCTCCGATCCCGTCTTCCTTGGCCCTGACGAGGATGCGGTCTGGCTCGCCGAGTCAGTCCAGGAGACATACGGCGAGGGCCACGTCGACAACTTCGAGAAGATCCGCCACTCCGCGACGGAAGTCGAGATGAGCGCCGACGACAAGGACTTCACCGGTCGAGACGTGGTCCTCGTCGACGACATGATCGCGACCGGCGGCACGATGAGCGAGGCCGTCCGACTCATCAGCAAGCAGGACACCAACCACGTCTACGTCTCCTGTGTCCACCCGCTGCTGGTCGACAATGCCTTGAGCAAGCTCTCGCGAGCCGGCGTCAAGTCACTGTACGCGACCGACACGATCGATCGCTCGATCAGCCGCGTCAGCGCCGCGCCGCCGATCGCCGACGTGCTGTAAGCTGTCGCTGTTTTCCTGACCGTTCCTGCTACTGCGACTTGGCCTCGATGCCGACGCTTTCTCTCAGATCCGCGAGCGCCCGTGCCACGTCCGACTGGCCGAACAGCGACGAACCGATGACGAGCGTGTCCACCCCGCTCTCGACACACTGGGATCCCGTCTCACTGTTCACACCGCCATCGACCTCGATTTCGGCGGCTCCCATCGCATCGAGTTGCTCGATCCGGTCGAGCGTCTCCGGCATGAACGATTGGCCGCCGAAGCCTGGCTGGACGCTCATCACGAGGACGACTTCGACGTCGTCGAGGTACGGCTCGACTGCCTCGACGTCGGTGTCCGGGTTGAGGGCGATCCCGGCGTCCATGCCGTGGTCGTGGATCGACTCGATGACCGCTCCCGGATCGTCCTCGCTTTCGACGTGGACGGTAAGCCGGTCAGCACCGGCGTCCTGAAACGCCTCGACGTAATCGCCCGGGTGCTCGATCATCAGGTGCGTATCGAAGTAGAGATCGGTCCGGTCCCGCAAGGAGTCGATCACCGGTGGGCCAAAGGAGATGTTCGGCACGAAGTGGCCGTCCATGACGTCGAGATGGAGAATATCGGCCGACTCGACCTGCCGGACGTCCCCGTAGAGATCAGCGAAGTCCGCTGCGAGGATCGACGGTGCGATGCGCGCCATGGTCCCCGGTTTCGGACCGAGTCCTATAACGGTGTCTACCGCCGACGAAGGGCAGGGTATTTCCTCCCCCACGGCGACCCATCTCACATGGACGAACAAACGCGCGATGCGGCGAAACGACGGGCGAGCGAGAGTGCGGTTGAAGCCGTCAGCGATGGCGACGTCGTCGGCCTCGGCAGCGGTTCCACGGCCGAGCACGCCATCCGCATCCTCGGCGATCGAGTCGAGGAGGGGCTGGACATCGTCGGCGTGACGACCTCCTTTCAGGCTCGCGAGATCGCCATCGAGAAGGGGATCGACCTCACGACGCTGGACGAAACTGACGGCCACATCGACGTGACGATCGACGGCGCGGACCAGTTTGCCGGCCCGGATCTGATCAAGGGCGGCGGCGCGGCCCACGCCCGCGAGAAGATCGTCGCGAGCGCGACCGACAGCCTCCAGATCGTCGCCGATCCGACCAAGGAGACCGACGTGCTGGACACCGTGGTCCCCGTCGAAGTGCTCCCCGACGCCCGGACGACGGTCGCCAACGCGATCCGCAAGATGGGTGGCGAACCCGAACTTCGGTGGGCGCAGCGCAAGAGCGGCCCCGTGGTGACTGACAACGGGAATCTTCTCTTCGATGCCGACTTCGGCGCGATCGAGGATCCAGAGACCCTCGCGACGGAGATCGCGACGATCCCCAGCGTGGTCGAACACGGGATCTTCCCCGGCTACGCTGACGCCGTTCACATGGGGACTGAGGACGGTGTGACCGTCTTCGAGTACTGAACTGATTGATTTACGCCCGGCCGCCGGCCCACCGCACGCCGGCTCCGAGTAGCGCCCGTGACTCCCCTTCAAACGCAGACCGGAAGTGCCCGAGCGCAGTATAGAAGGACCGACCGTCGCCGTAGGATTGCACCCAGGCGACCGGCATGTCGCCCAGATCGGGGTGGTCCATCCGCGCGAGGACACGCACGTCGTCGGTGACGACCTCGTAGGGTTCGTCGTAGGCCTGGAAGTCCGTTCGATTGATCGTGATCGGGTGGTGGGAATCGACGATCCGGACGTCGAAGACCTCCGGCTCGGGATGCTGGATGAATCGCCCGCCGACGAGTGCCTCGAGTTCGGGGTTTGGCTCCTCGCGCTCCCCGACGACGTCATCGGGGTCTGCGGGCACCGTGGTCGTCAGCGCCGCCGCGCCGTGGACACCGGCATACCCACCGCCGCCCTCGACGAATTCGAGCAGCCCCGACAGCTGGGCGTCGGTCATCTCGCTGTCGGTCGTGTAGTCGATGCAGACGTCGTAGTCGCTGTCGGGCAGCGCTGCGAGTTGGTCGCGGTCGGTCGTCGTCTCGGCGTCGATGCCTTCGGCCGCCAGCGCGGCCTCGATGTGCGGGCCGAGTTCCTCGATGTCGTGGAACGGGAACGCCGTGCCGCCGAGCAGGAGTGCCTGGAGGTCTCCCGTCATTGGTTTACCTCCATGTAATCGTGTGCAATCATAGTTCGTCAAGGAGTGTCGGTCGGCACGCACAAAGAAACGCCGGTCGCTGGCCCAGTAGTGTTTGGTGAATTGATTGTAAACTAACCATACCTACCTGTGTTGAAATCATGTTCGACCGTAGATTGCTACGTCGGCTACTTCTCGACATCTATCCGGCCGAGAAAGATTTTTCATTCCTACGTGCGTAGAGTTAGATATGGGGAAACCAGGCCCGAATCCGGAAGTCGTCGCCGAGGACGTACTCGAAGTCTTCCGCGATCGTGCTGACGATAGCGAGCCGCTCACCGCACCGGAGATCGCGGACGATCTCAACTGCTCGCGCCGGACAGTGCTCGACCGGCTCCACGAGCTGGCGGAGCGTGGCCACATCACGAGCAAAAAGGTCGGTGGGCGGAGCCGTGTGTGGTGGGTCCCGGACGACACTGCGTCCGCACACGATTTCCCGGCGGACGATCCGCTCTTCAGCGGCGAGCCATTGCTTTCTCCTGACGACCCGGTCGACGAGACCGAGATCGACGACGTTCTCTACAGCGAGGGCTGAGACGTGTCGCGGACTGTTGCTCCGGGCGCAACGCCGCTTTTCATCGACACCGGTGCGTTTTACGCCCGGTTCGTGGGGACAGCACAACGGCACGATCGTGCCACGGCGGTGTTCGAAGCGATCGGCGTCGGGGAGGTTCCGTATCGCCCGCTGTATACCTCGACCTACGTTCTCGACGAACTGGCGACACTCATCCTGAGCCATCGGGACCACGACGCTGCGACCGCCGCGCTCGAGCGCGTTCGCGAGTCACCGACGACCGTCATCCAGCCGGACCGGGCGGACTTCGATCGGACATGCGAGGAGTTTGCGCGCTACGATGATCACGAGATCTCACTCACGGACCACATGAGCGGTGTGCTGGCTGCCGATCGAGATATCGAGCACGTGTTCACGTTCGATCCTGATCACTTCCGAACGCTTGACTTCACGGCCGTTCCCGACGACACCGGCGAGGGACTGTGAGCCATTCACCGGGAACCGACGCAAACTTAAATATCGGTAGGCCGTAGCACGGAGTGAGTGACCGGAACAGACCGATCTACCGACGGGGCGCTCGTCGTCAAGCGGGTCGACGAGGGGTCCGCCGACACGACCGAAATCAAGCGACTCGCCGACGCCGCGGGCTACGACGTCCTGGCGACGCTCACCCAGACGCGGACCGAGGACCCCGCCTACCACGTGGGGGAGGGCAAGGCCGCCGAGATCGCCGATGAGATCCGCGCACAGGCTGCGGCAGTCGTCATCTTCGACAACCAGCTCGGGCCCTACCAGACGTACAACCTTGGCACCGAGTTCTCCGAGGGCGTCCAACTCCTGGATCGGTTTCGGCTGATCCTCGAGATCTTCGGCCAGCGCGCCCAGACCCGGAAGGCCCAGCTGCAGGTCGAACTCGCGGAACTCCGGTACGAACTCCCGCGGGCGGAGGCCAAGGCCAGCCTCGCCCGGCGCGAGGAGCACCCGGGGTTCATGGGGCTGGGGGAGTACGACGAGAGCCGCGAGCAGGACATCAAAAACCGGATCTCCCGGATCCGCGACGAACTCGAGAAGATCGAGCGCACCGACGAGCATCGCCGGGAACAGCGCCGCGAGTCGGGCTTCGATCTCGTGGCGCTGGCGGGCTATACCAACGCCGGGAAGTCAACGCTGCTCCGCCGGCTGGCCGAGGACCTGGACGTCGACGAGAACGAGGACGTCCATCCGGATCTCGACGAAACGGCCGCGTCCGAGGATCGGCTGTTCACGACGCTGGGGACCACGACCCGCCGGGCCGACTTCGATCGCCGGGACGTGCTCGTGACCGACACCGTCGGGTTCATCTCCGACCTCCCACACTGGCTGGTTGAGTCCTTCAAGTCCACGCTGGGTTCGGTCTACCAGGCCGACCTCGTGCTGCTGGTGGTCGACGTGGGCGAGTCCGTCGAGTCGATCCGCGAGAAACTGGTCACGGCCCACGACACGCTCTACGAGCGCAACGAGGCCCCGATCCTGACCGTCCTCAACAAGATCGACACCGTCGAGGCGGCGGAACTCGACCGCAAGCGCGAGGCCCTCTCGGCGCTCGCGCCGAATCCCGTCGCCGTCAGTGCCAGGACCGGGGAGAACGTCGACACACTTCGGGACCGGATCGACGAGTCACTGCCGGAACTCGAACACGAACGCCTCGTCCTCCCGATGACCGACGACGCGATGAGCGTCGTCTCCTGGATCCACGATCACGCGCACGTCGAGGATGTCGACTACGGCGAGGAAGTCGTCGTCGAGTTCGAGGGTCGGCCCGCTGTCGTCGAACAGTCACGGGCGAAGGCGAGCGATCTCGTCCCCGCGGAGTCGGCGTCCTGAGTTTGGTTTTCCGCTTAGCTGTCATCGCGCTCGCGTTCGAGTGCCCGCTCGCGGAGTCGCCGGCACCGGTCGCTGCCGACCGAGAGATCGGGGACCTCGACTGGCTTGCCGTCCTCGTCGATGGCGACGAAGACGAACCGTGACTTCGTCGTCGGCTCACGCTCACCCGTCCGGGGGTTCTCGCGGGCGGCGTCGAGTGCCACCTTGACGCTGGTTCGACCCGTCTCGTAGGCGTAGGATTCGATGATCACGGTCTCGCCGGTCGGGACCGGCCGGTTGAAGTTCATCTGGTCGATGGAGGCCGTGACGCAGGGCTCGTTCGCGGCGCGCATCGCCGACATCGCGCCGAGTTCGTCCATCCACTTCATCACGTTGCCGCCGTGGACTGTCCCGTAGTTGTTTGCGTGGTTGGGCTGGACGCGCCAGCGGTTCTCAAGGTAGGTTTCGCTGATCGTCGGCATGGGTCGGTTTCGGGCCAGCCAGATGTTGATTCTATCGACCGGCTGTCGACGGGTTCAGGGCTGTTCGTCCCACATCGCCGTCGGGACGCGATCCAGCAGGTCACTCGCGACGAGCCCGTATCCCCGCTCCTCGACGACGAGATCCCCGGCCCGGCCGGTGACGTACGCGCCGAGTGACGCCGCCGGATGTGGATCGAGCGCCGCTGCCAGCGCACCCGTGACGCCCGCGAGCACGTCGCCGGTCCCGCCAACGGTCATGCCGGGGTTGCCGGTCCGACTGACTCGCGTCGATTTGCCGTCCGAGATGATATCTGCTGGCCCCTTCACGAGCAGCGTCGCCCCGATCTTGGCTGCCAGCTCTTCCACGTTCTCGGCGCGCGTCTCCCAGTCGGCCGCGTCCTGGCCGCCCATGCGCTCGAACTCGCCCCGGTGGGGCGTACAGATCAGGGTAGCCTCGGTCTCAACGTCCGGGACGACCCGGAGGGCGTCGGCGTCGACGACTGCGGTCCCTTCAAAGTCCGCGAGGAACGCCTCGACGGCAGAAAGCGTCGCCTCGCCGGCACCCAGTCCGGGACCGAGGACCACGCTGTCGTGATCGGCCGCCAGATCGAGTAGCGGGTCGACGGCGGGTTCAGTGAGCTGGGTGCCGTCGAAGGGCCGGACGATCAGGTCCTCGCTGTAGCCCTGCACTTCGTCGGCGATGGCGGCCGGGACGGCCACCAGGACGAGATCAGCGCCCGCCCGAAGTGCCGACTGGGCCGCGAGTGCCGGCGCGCCGGTGTAGGGCCCGCCCCCGATCACCAGCACCTCGCCGAAGTCGCCCTTGTGACTGTCCGCGGGCCGCGAGAGTCGAAGGAGATCGCCGCGCTCGACGAAGTACTCCGCGCCGGGCGGGACGCCGATGTCGGCCACCTCGAGTGGCGCGTCGAGATCGGCAAGTCCAGGCTTGGACTTGTGGAAGGTGACAATGCGGTCCGGTCGGACGGCACCCTCGGCGAGTGTTCCAGCGGACGCGTCGAGCCCGGAGGGCACGTCGAGACTCACGACTGTCGCGTCCGCCTCGTTTATCGCGGCGGCGGCGGTCGCCACTGGCTCCCGGAGCGCACCCGAGATCCCCGTTCCAAGCATCGCGTCGACGATCACGTCCGGATCCGAGAGATCGAACGCCGTCGAGTCGCCGATCGTCCGGGTTTCCACGGTCGAGCGCTCGAGAGCGTCCCAGTTCTCGCGGGCAATGTCGGTCCCGATGTCGTCGGGATCGCCCAGAAGCGTGACGCGACAGTCGTACGCGCCGAGGAACCGTGCCGCGACGAGCGCGTCCCCGCCGTTGTTGCCACGGCCGGCCACGATCTCGATCCGATCGTCGGCGTCAGCGACATCGCGGATCACTCCAGCGGCGGCGTTGCCGGCCGATTCCATGAGTTGTTTCCGGGTTACACCCAGCGCGGCGGCATTTGCGTCGACGATGGCGATCTCCCGGCCGGTGAGTTCGCTCCCGAAGGTCATGGCCGGGGGTTCGAACGCTCGGCGGTTAACAGTTCAGCATTATCAGCGATTGAAGGTGGATCCGGGTGCTTTTCGGCGTCGATGAGCAACTATTCCGTGCATGCCGCTGATGTCAGATGACGACTTCTCCATCCACGACGACGACTGCGAGAAGCAAGAGAGCGGCTGGATGCCTGTCTCGGATCTGCCGGACGAGGTCACCTCCATGGACGACCTCGACTGTGCGTGCTGGGAGGAGTACGATTCGATCGCCGAGATTTGATCGGCCGCCGGGCCGCCATTCGACTGTCACCGCCTGATTTCGAAGCCCTCCAGTCCCTGGGGTTCCTCGTACGCCACCTCGACTTCGTCCACCCGGGCCGCCGGACTGCCCTCGTGACAGAACTCGACCATCGCGTCGACTGCCGACTCGCTCCCTTCGAAGACCGCCTCGACGCGGCCGTCGGGCAGGTTCTTCACCCAGCCGTCGACGCCGTGCTTCTCGGCTGTGTCGCGGGTCGTCGCCCGGAAGAAAACGCCCTGTACGTTGCCGGAGACGTGGACGTGTGCGCGAACTTGATCACTCATGTGCTGCAGTTCGGACGCCGAGGCAAAAATGCTACTCCCGGGTGTCGTCTGTCGTCCTCACTCAGCCGGCCCGCCGCCGTTACGGAGATGATGAAAGACGTACGTCTGGGCGTAGCCGGCGTACTGCCCGCCGAAGCGCTCCCGAATCGCTCGTGAGGTCTCGGCGTAGGACCCGCGGTCACACTCGGGGTAGTACTCCTCGATCGTCGACCGGATCCAGGTGTCAAGCGGGACCGCCTCGACGAATCCCAGCGAGAACAACAGCACGCAATCGGCCACCTTCTCGCCGACGCCGACGAACTGGGTGAGATACTCCCGGGCGTCTTCGTATGCCAGGTCCGTCGCCTCCTGGGGGTGGGCCGTCCCCTCCGCGACCATCTCGGCCGTGCGCTGGACGTAGGGCGCGCGATAACCGAGGCCAAGGTCCCGGAGGTCCGCTTCCGTGGCCTCGGCGAGTCGGGCGGGCGTCGGAAAGGCATGGTACTCCACCCCGTCGAAGGTGACGGACTCGCCGAAGCGCTCCTCCAGCGCGCGCTGCATCTCGTGAATCCGGCCGATCCGCATCTGGGCCGAGCAGATGAACGCGATCAGCGTCGCGAAGGGGGGATCGCGGACAAGCCGCAGCCCCCAGTACCGGTCGAATGCGGCGTCAAGCAGCGGATCGTCGGGCGTCGCCGCCCGGATCGCGGGCAGATCATCGTCCAGCCGGAGCCGGCGTCGTAGCGTTTCCCCGGCGTCGAAACTCGCCTCCCACTCCAACCGGTCGTCGATCTGCCGGACGCGGACGACCCCTGTGGTGGGAGCGTCAGCACCCTCGTCCCCGCCGACGACTGTTGCATACCACGCGTCGCCGCCGTACGCCTCGTCGTCCTCGTAGGTTCGGCCGTCCTCCCGGACCCAGCGGAAGCTCTGGCCGCTCTCGACCGTCGACTGGAGATCGAACGGGCCGACCGACGGAAGCGACAGGGTTCCGCGGTGCATGCCTGGTCTCGGGGTGAGCGTGCCTTGTCGGTTTCGCGTTCGACCGGGCTAACCTTCTTATCACAGGCGGGCAAACTCGTTTACATGAACTGTCGAGTTGTCGTCGAAGCGGCTGTCCCCGTTTACGACGTCGAAACCGCAGACGAGGCCGTTCGCATCGCCATCTCGAAGACAGGGGAGATGCTCAATCCGGATCTCAACTACGTCGAGATCAACATGAGCGGGCGTCACTGTCCCCACTGCGGCGAGGAACTCGATCCGGCGTTCATCGCGGCTGACGAGAGTCTCGTCGCCCTCGAACTCGAGATGACGGTGTTCAACGTCGAACGAGACGAACACGCCGCCCGGATCGCTCGCAAGGAGATCGGCCAGCGACTCGAAAACATCCCGCTCGAGATCGTCGAGATTGAGGAGATGGAAGACGAGGACGACAAGACTACTGAGGATGACAGTGACGGGAGTGAAATGATCGACTCGACTGAGGCGGAATCGACGGCTGCCTCCGAGCGCGCCGAGAGGTCCGAAACTGATGCGGATGACGACGACAGGGACGACGACGTCCTGCCGGAGTTCGAGGAACTGATCGACGAGTAACGCACCCCTTCATGGACTGACGCCCGATCTTGGCTCCTTGCCGAGTACGCAGACAACTCGATTGCTTCGACAACGGTGCTTCGCCGATCACGGCAAAAGCGAGCGCGACGTACTGCAACTGAAGCAGCCGCTGTCGACCGTGAGATGCCGAAAACTGTCGGGTCGCTTCCCAGCAGGATCAGTCAGCAGCCGCGGAGACGCGCTCGGTGTCCGTCGTGGATTCGAGTTCCCCGGTGATGCCCTCGGCGAGTGCGAACACGGCAGCCTTGTGGTCCGTCTTGGACTTGTGGATGGACGTCGGCTTCACACCGAGCTCCGTGTATCGCTGGTGCTCGACTTCGGTGTCGAGTGTTTGTTCGTAGTGATCGCGTACCTGTGCAAGCAGGCCATGAAGATGGATGAGCTCCTGCTTTTTCATAGTCACTCGTTGGTAACGACTGGAGGGTTATAGTAGTATCCTGAGTACTGTTACCACACTTCTCCGGGGGAGAGGGCGTTCCTAACGGTTGATTTCGATAGTTCTGTCGAGCCGTGGGGGTTCGTCTACCGACACAAACATAGCAAATTCAGGTGATGGTTCCCGGCCTCAGTACGGGTATACACTGGTGATCATCGACGGAGAGCGGCCCAGACTGGGCGTCGGGCGTCGTTTCGGCTCGGTTTGAAAGATTTTTATTCAGCCGATGACGACCTACAGGCATGGACTACGATGACATGCTCGATCGGGCGATCGAGGACACGCCGGACATCGAGTCAGGGTCCGACCGGTTCGACGTGCCCGATCCGGACGTCCGCCAGGAAGGGAACATGACGGTCTACGAGAACTTCCAGGCGACGGTGCGTCGCCTCGACCGCGAGGAGGAGCACGTCATGAAATTCCTCCAGGACGAACTCGGCACCAGCGGCCACATCGACGAGAGCGGTCGCGCCCGACTGACGGGTGAGTTCGGTGAGCGCCGGATCCGAGAGGCTATCGACGCCTACACCGAGGAGTTCGTCATCTGTTCGGAGTGTGGCCTCCCGGACACGCGGCTCATCCGTGAGCAAGGCGCGATATTGCTCCGGTGTGAGGCCTGCGGCGCGCGGTCGGCCACCAGCGGGTAGCCGGACCGGTTTTCACAGAGCTCGACGGCGACCGTGGCAGGTCAGTGTAACTCCTGGAGCGTTTCGAGGTCGCGGTCGGTCCGCATGAACTCCGAGAGTCGGCGCTGTTCGTCACAGTCAGGGCACGTGAACAGTTTCTCGGGGGCCGGAAGATCGCGCGGCGTCGATTCCCACTCTTTGCGGCACTCGGGACAGACGAGTCTGACGTACGCTTCCTCCATCGATGGGTATGTATGGCACACCCACGGAAATAAGACTTGTTCCCGTCGAACCGGTCACCGCGGTGGGCGTCTCGGTCGAAGTGGTCCGCTCAGTCCGAGCCGTGTCGTTCGAGCAGGCTCCGATAGTGGCTCTCATCCCGGACACCGACGACCTGTTCGGCGACCTCGCCGCCGGCGAAGACGATCACCGTCGGGACGCCGCGAACCTGGTACTGGCTGGCGAGTTGCTGGTGGGCGTCGACGTCGACTTTGGCGACCGCCGCGTCCGTGTCGGCGGCGAGTTCCTCGACGATCGGCTCCAGCATCTTGCACGGACCACACCAGTCCGCGTAGAAGTCAGCCAGGACGACGTCGTGGGACTCGACGACCTCGTTGAACTCCTCGGTACTCTCGACGTGAATCGGCTCGTTCGGGGGGCTCGTCTGCTCTGATTGGTCCTGTTGCATGAGTTGCTCTTTCCTGCGTTGTTTGATCGCTTCGATGTCGTCACCGCCGGTCATAGCAACCCGTCCTAGGCCGTCCCGGGGCTTAAGTATTGTGAATAGATCATACAATACCGTGTCGAGCTATCCTCGTGGCGAACGGTCAGATTATGGGACATACTCGGCCGACTACTGGCTCATCGGCGGTCTCCGCCGTCCGATCGTTGGGTGACGGACCAACGAGGAGCGGCCAGGACAGTTCTAGAGTGATGTACACCACTCACAACACTTTTGAACACGCTTCGCCTACATCGGGCTACGAATGTCAGACTCGATCAGTGAGTACCTCAAACAGGACATGGAGTGTGAGGGGTTGCTGGAATGCATTCATGGACTCAAGGAACTTGACAGGGACGTGTTCATGACCTTGACCGCGCGGACTGATCCGATGACGATCGACGAGATCGCGGATGCCGTCGATCGGGAACGGTCGACTGCCTACCGGGCGGTCCAGCGCCTGCTCCAGTCGGGGTTCATCCAGAAAGAACAGGTCAACTACGATCAAGGTGGGTACTATCACGTCTACCACCCGACGGATCCGGACCAGATCGCGGATCAGATGCAACGGACGCTCAACGACTGGTACGCCAAGATGGGCCAGCTCATCGGCGAGTTCCGCGAGAAGTACGACACGGAGACGGCGATGGACTCGACGACTGATACCTGACGCGACTGCGACACACGTACGACGACCCTGTTTTGCCGGTACCAGCGTTGATCCACGGTGGATATCCTGCCCGCTGGTGACCGACGGATGTTTATAGGTCGGCCTGAGTTAACACGGGCAGGTTCCCGTCGGATGGCCCGCACGTACTACGAGGTCCTGGGCGTCGACGAGTCGGCGTCGACTGCCGAGATCGAGGCCGCCTATCGCGAGCGCCTCAAGGAGACCCATCCTGACGTCACTGACGACCCTGACGCGACTGATACAGTGCAGGAAGTCATCGATGCCAGGGACGTGCTGACTGACGAAGCCGAGCGCGCTCGCTACGATCGAGTGGGCCACGAGGCGTACGTCGCCGGCGACCTCACCGGCGCAGCGACGGCCTCTACCAGCAGTTCGACCACGGGAACGACTGCAACCCAGTCCTCCAGAGCCAGCCGGAGTCAATCCACGAGCGACCCGTCGTCCGTCGGCCGGGATGGACAGGCCCGCAATGGAACGGGTGAGAATCCCTGGACTGAACCACCCAATCAGGCTGGCACAGAGCGCGCGTGGTCGAGTGGTTCGGGGGATGCGCCCGCCCACCCGTCGGACCCGAACGCGGTCCGATGGAGTCGGCTGTTCCCACCCGGTCAGTCGGTCGTCTTGCTGCTCGCGTCGTTCATCTGTTACCCGTCGTTTTTGCTGTTCAGCATCTACCCACCGTTTCCGATCGCGATCAATTTCGTCGTGTTGGTGTGTACGCTCGTGCTCGTCGGCTATCTGATCTCTCTCCCCGAGGTCGGCATCCTCGTGTTCGGGTTCTGGGGGGTCGTCACAGCGGGTGCTATTCTGACTGGCGCGCTCGGTGTGATCACACTTCCGGGCGTCCTCGCAATCACGGCGACCTGGCTCCCGCTCGGGCTCTCGATCGTGGTGTTTCGCCTGGTTCGGTAGTCGAGTTGTCGGCGGAACGCCGCGGCTGTTCACTGCAGTTCGGCTCGCACGTCCTCGTGGATCGCGTCTCGGGTCCGATGACTTTCCTCGGCGTCGAAGGTGACTTCGATGATCTGGGTACCCGGGGCCGAAAGCGACTCCCCGAAGAGCGAGTCGAACGCCGCAAGCGAGTCGGCACGGACGAACTCGGCGTCGTAAAGGTCCCCGACTGGCGAGAAATCCAGGCCGTGTGGCGTCTTGAAGAAGTCAGTGAACGGTGGGTCGAAGTCCTCGATGGGCAGCATGTGGAAGATCCCACCGCCGTCGTTGTTGAGCAGGACGATCGTCGCTGCCACGTCGGCACGAGCCAGCGCGAGCAAGCCGTTCATGTCGTGATAGAACGACAGATCGCCGAGGACGGCCACCAGTGGGCCCTCGGCTGCACTCCCGGCACCCAGTGCCGTGCTGGTGACGCCGTCGATCCCGCTCACGCCCCGATTACCCAGGACACGAACGGACGCCGGTCGCGGCTGTCCGAACCGATCGAGATCCCGGACGGGCATGCTATTGCCGACCACCAGCGTGGTGGTATCCGGAACCGTCGCCGCCACCGTCGAAAGCACCGCTCCCTCGAAGGATCCATCCGCGGTCCGCTGATCGAGCAGCGACCAGTATTCGCTCTCGGCGCGCTCGAACCGCCTGCGCCACCCGCTGTTGCCCCCAGTCGCGATCCGGTCGGACAGCCGCCCGGCCAGCCGGGTCGGATCGGCCACCAGCAGGTCGCTCGCGGTAAACTCCGCTTCCGGCCACTCGCCCGCCGGATCAACGACGAACTGGCGGGCGTCGCTACCCCGGAGGTAGTGTCTCAGGATCTTCGAGGTTGGCGAGGCACCGAATCGGACGACGGTGTCGGGCTCCGGCCATCCCCACTCCCCGCAGGCATCGAGATACGAATCGTAGCCGCCACAGATCGGCACGTCCTCGCCGTGGCCGAACCGGTGGCCCGAGAGCGGATCGGCCAGCACGGGAAAGTCGGTTGCGCGGGCGAGTGCCGCCAGGGCGTCCCTGGCTGGCGTCGGCTGACTCGCCGGGCCAGCGACGATGAGTCCCCGGTCGCTTCCCTCGATGGCGTCGACGACGTCGTCGAGATCATGGTCCGCGAGTGCTGGCATCCCCCGAGCAACGTCGACGAACGGTCCGTCGCGTCCGTCGACCGCCAGGGGCGCACGCTCGGCGAGATCGTCGGGGACGTCACCCTCGACGTGGACCGGTTCGAGCGGCTTTCGGAAGGGGACGTTGAGATGAACCGGGCCGGGATGAGGGCCGGTCGCGTCGGCGACCGCGCGGGCTGCGGTCACGCGAAGCGAGCGCAGCGCCCGTGGCCGCGGTGCCGGTTCCGGTAGCGTCCGGTAGCGGCGGACGGCCGACCCGTACAGCTTCGTCTGATCGGCCGTCTGGTTCGCCCCGCTGTCCTGGAGCTCGGGCGGTCGATCGGCCGTGAGGACGACCAGTGGTACCCGTCCCTCGTCGGCCTCCATCACCGCGGGGTGGAGATTTGCCGTCGCCGTCCCGGATGTCGTGACGACGGCGGTCGGCTTGCCGGTCTGTCGACCCCGACCCAGTGCGAAAAACGCGGCCGAACGTTCGTCGAGCAGCGAGACCGCATCGACATCTTCGTGGGCCGCGAAGGCCGTGGTCAGCGGCGTCGACCGGCTCCCCGGTGCGAGACAGGCGTACTCGACACCGGCGGCGGCGAGTTCCTCGACGAGGACGGTCGCCCACAGCGTGTTCCGGTTGGGGGCCGTCATCGTAGTGCGTCCAGGATCGGGCGGTACTTGAGCTGTATCTCGTCCCACTCGGCGTCCGGATCGCTATCGGCGACGATGCCGGCCCCGGCAAACAGCGTCGCTTCGCGATCGTGGGCCAGCGCCGACCGGATCCCGACGGCGAACTCGCCGTCACCGGCCGCGTCGAACCACCCGATCGGGGCAGCGTACCACCCGCGGTCGAAGGCCTCCGACTCTTGAATCGCCGCCAGCGCGTCGTCCGGCGGCAATCCGCCGACGGCCGGCGTGGGATGCAACGCTTCGACCAGCGAGAGGACGTGGACCTCCTCATCAAGGGTCGCCTCGATCGGCGTCTGGAGGTGCTGGACGGTCGCGAGTTGCCTGACAGTTCGCTCGCCGGTCTCGACGTGGTCGGCGAAGTCGTCGAGTTGCGCCCTGATGGCCTCGACGACGAGGGCGTGCTCGTGGCCGTCTTTGGGACTCGCAGTGAGCTCCTCGGCGAGCCACTCGTCTTCGGCCCGGGTCTCTCCGCGACCGATCGAGCCAGCCAGCGCCGTCGTCTGTACCCGGCGACCGTCCCGTCTGAGTAGCCGTTCGGGGGTCGCCCCGAAGAACGTCCCCGATCCGGTCGCCGCCGGCGCGAACCCGAAGCGATAGCAGTCGGGGTAGGTTTCCCCGAGTCGATCGAGCGCGGCCGGAACCGACAGCGGGCCGGCCAGTTCGACGGTCTGTGCGCCGGCCAGGACGACCTTCCGGAGGTCGCCGCGATCGATGCGTTCGACGGCAGCCCCGACTTGCTCGGCCCACGCCTCGCGCTCGGGGATCTGTGAGCGGGCAGCGATCCCCGGCGGCCGTGATGCTGTCGGGTGAGCGTCCGTCAGTCGAGATTCCCACCGGTTGCGGGCCGCCTCGGCGGTGGTCGCCGCGTCCGGGCCGACGGCAGCGGTCGTCAACCAGGTCTCGCCGTCGCGTTCGATCACCGAGACCGTCGGGAGGTGAAAGTACGCGTCCGGAAACCCGGTCCAGTCAGCGTCAGCGTGGCGGTCTGTGCCCCCGCTGTGGAACGAAAATCCGCCGAACAGTCGCGGGCGAGCGAACGCCGGGAGGGCCTCGGGAACGTCCCGGTCGGCGAAGAGGCTGGCTGCCTGGCGACGGACCCGCTCGAACCGATCCCCGCTCGTTGCCGTGATTGTCGCCACGGTGCCCGTCGTCGCGATCGTCTCCTCGGGGCCGGCCCAGGCCGTCCACGGCCGCTTCTCGACATCCCCAGCGAGTAACGTGGCCGGATCGACGGCGTCGAGTTGGCAGCCACGGACGGCGAGAATCTCGCCGGCGTGTTCGGTCCCGACTGCGTCGGCACGCACTGACTCCATCTTCCCGTACTAGGGGCACAATCCATTAAGGGCTGACGATACCCCCACCGGAGTCCGCTCTTCGGGAGGGGACTCTTTCGAGTGACTGGCTTCCGTTCAAGCAGATTCTTATACCTCCCTCCCTGTGGATGGAATACGATGTACGCGCCCAGACTCGCGTCTTCGATAGCCGAGGTGAACGTGCGATGAGCGATCCGCAGGACGAAGTCCGGGCGTACACAGTTCGGCTCGAACTCGTCGACGAACCCGGCGAACTGCTCAGAACTCTCGAACCGATCGCCGAGAACGGTGGGAACCTGCTGAGTATCTATCACGAACGCGGGAACATGACCCCGCGCGGGCACATCCCCGTCGAGGTCGACCTGGAGGCGTCGGCCGAGCGCTTCGACGCCATCGTCGAGGCGCTCCGGGACGCCGGCGTCAACGTGATCCAGGCCGGCAAGGAGCGCTACAGCGAGGAACTCACGGTCGTCCTCGTCGGCCATCTCGTCGATACTGATCTCTCGGATACCCTTTCACAACTCCGGGCGGAGAACGGGGCCGTGACTGATATTTCGCTGGCTGCGCCGGAAGGGGCCGAGGAGGTCTCGAGCGCCCGGCTCCGACTCCGGACCGAACAGGGGGCCGTCGATGACACCCTCGATGCGGTCCGCTCGGTGGCCGACCAGAAGGACCTCCGTGTCGTCGAGCCGCTTGCCCCCGGAGGTGAGGCCTGATGGACCTCGCGATCATGGGGACGGGGACGGTCGGGAGTTCCGTCGCCGACCTCGCCAGCGAGTACGGGCATCGCGTCACTGCCATGGCCAACGTCGACGCTGCGGCGATCGACCCCGACGGCATCGACACCGCTGGCGCGCTCGAACGCCAGCGCTCCGAGGGGATGGCCCATCTCGGTGACGCCGATCCTGACGATGTCCTGGCCGCCGAGTACGACGCCCTGGTGGAGGTGACGCCCGTGACGCTGGGCGACGCCGAACCGGGATTCAGCCACGTCGAGGCCGCCCTCGAACGCGACAGACACGTCGTGCTCGCAAACAAGGGACCGATGGCCGAACGCTACGCCGACGTCCGTGCGCTCGAAGCCGAAAGCGAGGGCGAGGTCCGCTTCGAGGCCACCGTCGCGGGCGCGATCCCCGTGCTCTCGACGATCGAGGACTACGGGCCGGGCACGATGACCGCCGTCCGGGGCGTCTTCAACGGGACGGCGAACTTCATCCTCACGCGGATGGCTGCCGAAGGACTCGGCTACGAGCACGTCCTCGCGGAGGCCCAGGACTTAGGCGTCGCCGAGGCCGATCCGGCCTTCGACGTCGAGGGGACCGACGCCGCGCTGAAGTGCGTCATCCTGGCGAACGTCCTTGCACAGGGCGACCGGGAGTTCTCCCTCGAGGACGCGTCAGTCGAGGGCATCAAGGACATTCCGGGCAGCGCGCTCGAACTCGCCCGCGAGGACGGCCGGACGATCAGGCTAATCGGTGAGGTGACGGGCGACGAGATCCGGGTGAGCCCGCGACTCGTTCCGGAGCACAGCGAGCTCGCCGTCAGCGGGACGACCAACATCGTCCAGCTGGAGACCGACAATGCGGGGCGACTCAACCTCTCCGGCCGCGGCGCGGGCGGCCCCGAGACCGCGACCGCGATTCTCGCGGACGTCAATCGGCTTCCCGAACCCTGAGCCTCGGGCCTGGTTTTCTTGGTCGTCTTGGCTCACCCTCTCCGGACCGTCCTTTCACGGCCGATCGGCACACGCTCGATGGCACAACCGTCGGTTACATCACGAAACACGTATCGACCCCTGGCGAACCGCCCGCAGCGAATCGTATCGACGCCCGTCGCCAGTGTGCCGTGACAGCGGTTCCCAAATCGCAAGACGGCGACGGAGTGGTCTACGCTCGCTATCGAAATGGTTTTAACACCAACAGCCGAACGATTCCGATACAGCGCCTCTGCGCGTGAGATTACAATGAGTGAGGATACAGCACACCAGAACCTCGCCATCATCGGACACGTCGACCACGGGAAGTCCACTCTCGTCGGTCGACTTCTGTTCGAGACCGGCAGCGTTCCGGAGCACGTCATCGAGCAGCACCGAGAGGAAGCCGAAGAGAAGGGCAAGGGCGGCTTCGAGTTCGCCTATGTGATGGACAACCTCGCCGAGGAGCGAGAGCGTGGTGTCACCATCGACATCGCCCACCAGGAGTTCGACACGGAGGAGTACAACTTCACCATCGTCGACTGTCCGGGCCACCGTGACTTCGTGAAGAACATGATCACGGGCGCCTCGCAGGCCGACAACGCCGTACTCGTGGTCGCCGCCGACGACGGCGTCCAGCCCCAGACCCAGGAGCACGTCTTCCTGGCCCGCACCCTGGGCATTGACGAGCTCATCGTCGCCGTCAACAAGATGGACCTCGTCGACTACGAGGAATCCCGCTATAAGGAGACCGTCCAGGAGGTCACGGAACTCCTCAAGCAGGTCCAGTTCAACACCGACGACGCGAGTTTCATCCCCTCCTCGGCGTTCGAGGGCGACAACATCAACGAACTCAGCGACAACATGCCGTGGTACGACGGGCCGACCGTCCTCGAGTCGCTGAACAACCTGCCGGAGCCGGAGCCGCCGACGGACGCGCCGCTCCGACTCCCGATCCAGGACGTCTACACCATCTCCGGTATCGGGACCGTCCCGGTCGGTCGAATCGAGACCGGCGAGATGTTCCCCGGCGACGACGTCACCTTCCAGCCGTCTGACGTCGGCGGCGAGGTCAAGACCGTCGAGATGCACCACGAGGAAGTCGACCGCGCCGGCCCCGGCGACAACGTCGGATTCAACGTCCGCGGCGTCGGCAAGGACGACATCCGCCGTGGTGACGTCTGTGGTCCCGCAGACGATCCGCCGTCGGTCGCCGAGACCTTCCAGGCGCAGATCGTCGTCATGCAGCACCCGAGCGTGATCACCGCGGGCTACACCCCGGTCTTCCACGCCCACACCGCACAGGTCGCCTGTACCGTCGAGTCCATCGACCAGAAGATCGACCCCTCCTCCGGCGAGGTCGCCGAGGAGAACCCCGACTTCATCCAGTCGGGTGATGCGGCTGTCGTCACCATCCGACCGCAAAAGCCCCTCAGCATCGAACCGTCGGGCGAGATTCCGGAACTCGGCAGCTTCGCCATCCGTGACATGGGTCAGACCATCGCGGCCGGCAAAGTGCTGAGCGTCGACGAGCGCGAATAATGCAGCAGGCACGCGTCCGTCTCGCCGGAACCAGCCCCGCGGACCTGGACGACATCTGCGACGATGTCCAGGAGATCGCGAACAAGACCGGCGTCGAACTGTCCGGTCCGGTGCCGCTCCCGACGAAGACACTCGAAGTGCCCGCGCGCAAGTCCCCCGACGGCGAGGGGACCGCCACGTGGGAGCACTGGGAGATGCGCGTCCACAAGCGCCTCATCGACATCGACGCCGACGAGCGCGCCCTTCGACAGCTGATGCGCATTCAGGTGCCGAACGACGTCTCGATCGAGATCGTCCTCGAAGACTGAGCGATCGGCGGGTTCGGATCCCGAACCCACGACTCTCGGTCGATCGTCGACGATTTCCGTGCGCCCTCACGCGCAGGTCGAATCGTCGGATTCAACTATCCGTATCACGGATATCCCGTTGCGGGCTCGTAGATCAGTGGCAGATCGCTTCCTTCGCAAGGAAGAGGCCCGGGGTTCAAATCCCCGCGAGTCCATGTCTGCTGTCGCTCGGAAACTTGCGAGCGACGCAAACCTGATTGTCTGAGCGGGGATTTGAGCCTGGAAGTCGCAAGCCCGCGCAGTGAGCGAAGCGAACGAGCAGGACCGTCTTCCGCTGTTCAAATTCCGAAAGGCGGCGAGCCGCCTTTCGACCCTCGCGGCGACGATGTCGCCGCTCAGTCCCCGCGAGCCCACTCGTGGTTCGCGCGTTGGGCGAACCCACTCGTTCCCTCGCGTGGTCTCACTCGCTTCGAGACGTTCGCGGTGCTCACGTCTCGCACCTCGCGAGACCCCCGCGAGTTCACACTTGCTATTGCTCAGCCTCCATGCGAATCCGAACCGTCGAGGATCGAACACTCACCACCTGAATTGCGTTCCGGCAGGTCACACCACAACCACTGGACGAGCTTGTTCCGTGGATTCACGTAGCGTCCGCCCCTTCGTCCGATATGGACCTCGACGCGCTACGCCACGACATCCCTGTCCTCACCGATACCGCGTACCTGAACACCGGTGCGAGCAGCCCTGCCCCGCGGTCGGTCGTCGAAGCGACGACGGACTGGATCGAGTATCACAATTTCGAGGCCCCGATCGACGAGGGAATCTACCCACACGCCTGGGACAGCTACGAGGCGGCCCGCGAAACCATCGCTCCCTTCCTTGGCGTTTCGCCGGAGACGATCGCCCTCACGTCGAGCACGGTCCACGGCATCAACCTGATCGTCTCGTCGATCGAGTGGCAACCCGGCGACGTTGTCGTCAGAACCGATCTTGAGCATCCCGCCGGCGTCCTCCCGTTCGATCGCATGGCCGATCTCCACGGGATCGAAGTCCGGACGCTCGAAACCACCGACGGGCGAATCGACCGCGACGAACTCCGGACTGCCGTCGACGACGCCCGCCTGCTCGCGATGAGTTCTCTCACCTGGAGTCACGGCACCCGGTTGCCGGTCGAGGAGGCGGTCGAGATCGTCCACGATGCTGGGGCGCGAGTATTGATCGACGCCGTCCAGTCGCCGGGCCAGCGCCCCGTCGACTTCGAGGCCTGGGACGCGGACTTCGTCGCCGGGTCGGGCCACAAGTGGCTGCTCGGCCCCTGGGGTGCTGGCTTCCTCTATGTCGCGCCCGAGGCGATCGACGCACTTGCGCCGCGGGGGATCGGCTACCGGAGTGTCGAGGAGTCCGGGGCTACGTCCTACGAGTACAAGACCGGCGCACCGCGATTCGAACTCGGGACGGCCTCGCCAGCCCCGCACGTCGGCCTCGCCGCGGCGATCGACCTGCTGGAATCGATCGGGATGGAAACTGTTCAGACACGGATCGAACGACTGACTGACCGGCTGAAGGCGGGACTCGGCGAGCGGCTCATCAGCCCCCGGGAGTACGAATCGGGCCTGGTCACGTTCGACGCTGGGGATCCCGAAGCCACGGTCGAGCGGCTGGCGGACGCCGGTGTCGTCGTTCGATCACTGCCGTATCCTGAGGCTGTGCGGGCCTCGGTTCACGGGTTCAATACGGCCGAGGATGTCGATCGGTTGCTCGAAGCACTCTGAGTCGGACCAGTCACACGCTCTCACTCGTCACCGATCGGCCGGCGGCGGAGTTCGTCGATCTGGTCGCGCAGCCGGTCGAGTTCGGATTCGAGCTCTTCCCGGCGGTCGATGAGGTTGCTCAACTCCTCGGTGTTCACGGAGAACTCCTCGTCGAGTGCGGCGTCGAGCGAGTCGGCCGTCGACTGGACGAACTGCGTGGCGACGCCGAGAATCTCCTCCGGTGATTCACATCCTTCGTAGAGATCCACCGATCCAGAGGAGACGGTGTAACGGATCAGCGGCAGCTCCTCCTCGGCATGATAGCTGGTCGTCGTCTGGAGTCCAGTCACCGGATTTTGTCGGTCGTGGGCCTGTTCACGCCTGACGATGCTGAACGGCTGCTCCAAGGCGGGATAGGAGTCGGCAAGGTCCCGGAGCCGATCGGCGGCAGTCACGTCAAGCTGGGCTTCGACGTCGCCGAAGAACTGCGCCGAGCCAGTCAGGCTCAGTGCGATCGTGAAAAAGACGCCCTGGTCGGTCTCGGCAAGCCCTCGAATCCGTTCGCGCACCGCCTCGTGTTCGCCTTCGAGCGCCTGTCGATCGAGATCGTCAAGCAGTGCCCGCACCCCTGCCTCGCGCTGTAAATACTCCTCGGCGAGCATGCCCGGGAGTTCGCCGCTGGGTTCGTCCGGCTGGTCCATGCCGAGCGTTTCGGGCCGCGATACAAAACCCTTCTCGCCTAGCATTGTCTGTATCCAATCCTGTAACCCTCCCCGGAGTTACTGGGAAACAGACTGAGAACAGCAAGAAAGCCCCAGCCGGCTACGCTCCCGGGCCTCGCTGCGCGCGCTCGCTTCGCTACGCGTGCTTACGTCGGCCGGGTTCGCGTAGCCGGCTGCCCCTTTCAGTCCCACCCCACGTAGTAAACCACGACGGGCGGGACTGAAAGGGGCGTGTCGTTCGACGAGCGAGACGATGCAAGCACCACAGCGAAAGTAGTGAGCGAGGAGCGCAGCAAGTCGCAGCCGTCGAACGACACGGGGCTTTCTTGCTGTTGAAAGAAGAGCTGACGTCACCACACTAGACGAGTACTGAACTCCATATCGGCGAAAGGCAATTGACGGGGAGGGTCGAACCAGTCCCCATGATCGAGTGTCCGTACTGTGGTGCAGACGCCGAGGACGACGCCCGCTATTGCGATCGGTGTGGCGAACGGCTCAGCTTCGCGGAGTCTTCCCGTGACGGGTTCTTACGGCGGTCGTCGATCCAGTATCTCCAGGGGGTTCGCCACGGGGCACGACCGCTCGACCCCGAGGTGGCCTACCACGACCAGCTCCTTTCGGACGTTCAGGCCGGCCTCGCGGACTTCTCACACCTCACCGACGTCGACGAACTGGACCTCCACGAGATCCTGGACATCGACGACGACACGCTTGGCGATCTTACGGACGCTCCCTCTCCCGATACCGATCTGGAACCCGACGTCAGACAGGCGCTCGGCGTCGCCGCACTCGTTGCCCTGCTGGAGAACTCCTATGACGGCACGACCCTCGACGAGATCCGTGCTCAGGCTGCCAGCATGGACGAGTAGACACGGCTGGACGGTAGTATCGATTTACCGAACTCGAGTCGTCCTGCGACGAGATCCCCCGCTCGCGGTTTGAGTTTGGCAAAAGGACGCCCGGAGCGGGACTGAGCGGCGACATCGTCGCCGCGAAGGTCGGAAGACGCTCTGCGTCTTCCGGGATTTGAACCGGACGAAGAAATGCTCGCTCCCGTTGGTCGCTGCGCGTTCCTTCCAGGGTTCAAATCCCTTCTGAGGTATTTGCCGAACTCGGGTCGCTCGGCGACGAGACGCCTCGCTCGTGAATTGAGTTCGGCAAAAATACGCCCGGAGCGGGATTTGAACCCGCGTCACGACCGTGACAGGGTCGTATGATGGGCCACTACACCATCCGGGCCTGCTACACTACTCCGTATCGCGGTGCCATTATTAAGGCTTTCCAAACAGATCCGGACTGCGGACGGATGCCGTGGGGCGATCTGTCGTGGTTTCCGTCTCCGCTCCCGGTTGTACCCGACCAGAACACATTTATCCATGGTTGACCAACACATGCCCGCAGAACGCCCACACGTCGATAGCTGTTGCCGGCGGTTTTGACAAGCGTTAAATGCCTCCCAGTAGTAGCCGCCTGTAGTATCTCGAACAGCCTTCTCCAGTCGATACAACCACCCCACACATGGTAGATGTAAGCCAACACGAACTCGTCCCGGAGCACACCATTCTCGACGACGGTGAACTCGAGGAAGTGCTCGGGGAATACGACATCAAACGGACAGATCTCCCGAAGATCAAACGCGCGGATCCGGCTTTGCCTGACGAGGCGGAGGTCGGTGACGTCATCAAGATCGCTCGGGATTCACGCACAACTGACACCGCGATCGTCTATCGACTCGTCGTGGAATAACATGGACACGGAAAATCGACGCACCATATCACGGGAGTACTTCTCAAGGGATCGACTCGCCGAACACCACTTCCGGTCGTTCAACGCGTTTCTCGACCGGGGCATGCAGGAAGTCGTCGACGAGAAAGCCACCATCGAAACCGACATCGGAGACAAGGAGGGCGAGGAACCGGTCTGGGTCGAGTTGGGCGACGTCCGGATCGTCACCCCGCGAGTCCGGGAAGCCGACGGCAGCGAGGAACTGCTGTACCCCCAGGAAGCCCGCCTCCGGAACATTACCTACGCCGCGCCGGTCTTCATGGAAATGGCGATCGTCAAGGGCGGCGAGGAAGAGGAAGAGCGGGTCGTCGACCAGACCGAGACCAAGGTCGGCCGGATGCCGATCATGGTCGGCTCACAGAAGTGTAACATCGCCGGCTTCTCCGACGAGGAACTCATCGACATCGGCGAGGACCCCGCCGACCCCGGTGGGTACTTCATCGTCAACGGCTCCGAGCGCGTCCTGATGACCAGCGAGGACCTCGCGCCGAACAAGATCCTCGCCGAATACGACACGAAGTACGGCGACGAGGTGCAGGTCGCAAAGACCTTCTCTCAGCGCCGTGGCTACCGTGCGCTGGTGCTCACCGAGCGCACCCGGGACGGCCTGCTCGAAGTCTCGTTCCCGAGTGTTTCGGGCTCGGTCAACTTCGTGACACTCGTGCGGGCACTCGGCCTCGAAAGCGACGAGGAGATCGTCCACCAGGTCAGTGACGATCCCGAGATCGTGAAGTTCATGCTCGAGAATCTGGAGGCTGCCGAAGTCCAGACCCAGGAGGAAGCCATCGAGACGCTGGGTCAGCGCGTCGCCTCCGGACAGGGCAAGAACTACCAGCTCAAACGCGCCAACTACGTCATCGACCGGTACCTCCTGCCCCATCTCCACGAGGAGGGCATCGACGAGGAGGAGACCCGGATCAACAAGGCCTACTACCTCTGTCGGATGGCCGAGGCGTGTTTCGAACTCGCACTCGACCGCCGGGAGTCAGACGACAAGGACCACTACGCCAACAAGCGCCTGAAAGTGTCGGGCGACC